>Ga0164296_1001128_pt1 | contig 29474 bp, 26 predicted proteins | sample GEODES057metaG_FD_113533 | JGI IMG/M metagenome (GOLD analysis project Ga0164296, IMG submission 113533) | Dystrophic lake water microbial communities from Trout Bog Lake, Wisconsin, USA - GEODES057 metaG | ecosystem: Environmental > Aquatic > Freshwater > Lake | place: USA: Trout Bog Lake...
CATCTCGGCTGCGCCGAAGTCATTGTGGGCGATGATTTTCGTTTTGGAGCGCAACGTGCAGGAGACGTTGCGCTGTTGCGTCGAGAGGGGCAACGTTTCGGCTACGAAGTATCAGGGATAACTCTGGGCGAAGCGGAGGGTGGCGTCATCTCATCCACTCGCATTCGCGCAGAAGTGAGTGCTGGCAGGGTCGGCGAGGCGGCACAACTCTTGACTCGGTGTCATGAACTCAGAGGAGTCGTCGTTCATGGGGATGGACGAGGCGGTTCAGAACTTGGCTATCCGACAGCAAATCTGGAACTCAGTCCTCGACTCTGTCTTCCCGGCGACGGGGTCTATGCAGGGTGGTATCGCGATGACGTGCTTGGCACCTGGCCTGCAGCGATTTCGGTGGGCAGACGACCCACCTTTTTCGAGGGCGCCGATCCACTCGTAGAGGCGCATTTGCTTGATTTTAAGGGCGATCTCTACACCCGCGAGGCCAGAGTCTCATTCGGAGCGTGGCTTCGAGGAGAGGAACGTTTTGACAGCGTCGAAGCGCTCATCGAGCAAATGGACGAGGACTGTGCAGTCGCTCGGGCTTTTTGCGAAGAACACAAGCACGCGGCGCCACGCTTTGACAGGGCATGAAGCCCATTTTTTCAGGAGTGAACTGCCGTCTCATAGCTCAACTGCTAGCATGGGTGTCGCACAGATGGGCTCCCTTCGAGGGCTGCGCGTCTGCTGTGGGTCTTTAACAAGGTGTTAAGGCCCGATCCCTCATCTCATTACGAGAGGACGACACATGGCTGAGAAGCAAGAAATCATCGCTGATAATCGACTGCACGACACCGATACTGGTTCTTCTGAAGTGCAGATCGCCCTGCTCACCGACCGAATCTCGCATCTGACCGAGCACCTTCAGGCCCACAAGGGCGACCACCACACTCGTCGTGGACTCATGAAGTTGATCGGACGCCGCCGTCGTCTCCTTGACTATGTGCGTGAGAATGACGTCGAGCGCTATCGCTCGATCATTGCCAAGCTCGGTATTCGCCGCTAGCAAAGCAACAGGCCCTTTCGGAGAGTCCGAAGTGGCCTGTCTACATACGGACACTCGCCGCCATCGGCTGCCAGTGGTCTGTGCCCCGACGCATTGGCCGTGGGGGTCTTGATCACTGGGAACCGGAGCGGGGGAGTCCTCAACAGAAAGAGGAACACAATGGCTGATGCCATCCGCGTGAGCGGTCCCATTTCGGGGACCGATCGCACTCTGAGTTTTGAGGCGGGCAAACTCGCCCACCTCGCCGATGGGGCCGTCGTTGCACGCATCGGCGACACCATCGTCATGGCTACCGCAACGGCTGCTCGTCACGTCCGTGAAGGTGCCGATTTCTTCCCACTGACCGTGGACATCGAAGAGCGGACCTACGCAGCAGGAAAGATCCCAGGATCATTCTTCCGTCGTGAAGGAAAAGCATCAGATCAGGCAATTCTGATCTGTCGTCTCATTGACCGTCCCTTGCGGCCTTCCTTCCCGAAGGGCTTCCGTAATGAAGTTCACATCGTCGGTACCGTCTTTGGCGCAGACCAAGTGAACCCCCACGACATCATCGCCATCAATGCCTCTTCGGCGGCACTGATGATCTCTGGGATTCCCTTCGAAGGCCCCGTTGGTGCAGTGCGTATCGCCTACACCACTGATGGAACCTGGATTCCGCACCCCACATTCGCCGAAGGCGACGAGTCAACCTTCGAACTTGTCGTTGCCGGACGTGCGCTCTCTGACGCTCCTGACACCGACATCGCCATCATGATGGTGGAAGCTGGAGGTACTGAGGGTTCGTTCAATAAGTACGCCGCTGGGGCACCAAAAGTGGATGAGGAAGTCTTGGCCGCAGGCCTCGAAGCCTCAAAAACGTGGATCCGTGAATCCATCAACCTCCAGCGCCAGTTGGTTGCTGACTACGTCGCCGCACGTGGCCCCATCCACCCAATGGCGTTTGTGACTTCTTCCGACTACAGCGATGACGTTTTCGCAGCGGTTGAAGAAGTGGGACGTGCCTCTCTCGCTGCCGCCAACGTGCAGACTTCCAAGCAGGAGCGCAATGACGCCCTCGACGCTGCGGGAGCAGAAATCATTGCAGCGCTTGAGCCTCGCTTTGAAGGTCGCACCGGTGAGATCAAGGCAGCCATCCGTTCGCTGACCAAGCAACTCGTGCGCCAGCGCATTGTTCAAGATGGCGTGCGCATTGACGGTCGTGGAACGGCTGACATTCGACCTCTGACGGCTGAGATTGACCTCTTCCCGACCACGCACGGTTCGGCTCTCTTCCAACGAGGAGAAACCCAAGTGGTCAACGTCACCACCCTCGGCATGCCTCGCATGAACCAGCTGATCGACACCATCACTCCCGATGAGACCAAGCGCTACATGCATCACTACAACTTCCCTCCTTACTCAACGGGTGAGACAGGGTTCATGCGTGGTCCGAAGCGTCGCGAAATCGGTCACGGTATGCTCGCCGAACGAGCACTTGTCCCAGTGGTTCCCACGCAAGATGAGTTCCCCTACACCCTGCGCCTTGTCTCTGACGTGCTGAGTTCAAATGGCTCAACGTCAATGGCATCGGTGTGTGGCTCGACCCTGTCCTTGATGGCTGCGGGCGTGCCTATTAAGGCTCCGGTTGCCGGCATCGCCATGGGTCTGGTTAAAGAAGGCGATGCCTACGTAACCTTGACTGACATCTTGGGTGCGGAAGACGCATTCGGAGACATGGACTTTAAGGTTGCCGGTTCGGCCGACGCAGTCACCGCGCTGCAGCTCGACACGAAGATCGATGGTCTTCCTGCTGACGTGCTGGCCCAGGCGCTCTTGCAAGCAAAGCAAGCACGCCTCGCCATTCTCGATGTCATCACGGCCTGCATTCCAGAACCCCGTGCTGAAGTTGGCGCCTCTGCTCCAAAGATTGTGAGCATGGAAATTCCAATTGACAAGATTGGTGAAGTGATCGGTCCGAAGGGCAAGGTCATCAACACCTTGCAGCAAGAGACCGGTGCAGACATCGCTGTTGATGACGATGGCGTCGTCGGCACCGTGACCATTGGTGCAACTGATGGCCACGCAGTCGAAGAAGCTCGCCGACGGATTTCACTCATCCTGGACCCTCCGACGGCCGAGGTCGGCGAGGTCTATCAGGGCAAGGTGGTCAACACGACCAAGTTCGGTGCCTTCGTCAACATCCTTCCGGGACGCGATGGCCTCCTACACATCTCAAAGATGTCAGCGTTGGCTGGCGGCAAGCGAGTTGGTCAGGTTGAGGACGTCCTTGAACTGGGTCAAAGCATTGAAGTCCGAGTTGAGGACATTGACCCACAAGGGAAGGTGTCGCTTGCACTCACAGGTGACAACGCAGCGCCTGCATCCTCGGAGTCATCTGAAGAAGTTCGAGAGGAGCGCCCAGCGCGCTCGGCGACGACAGGCGCTTCATTCGAAGATGCGTTTGAAGCAGAACTCGCAGCTGAACTTGGTGACCTTGGACCCGGAGCACCACTGCCAAATGAAGGTGGCGACCGGAACAGGAACCGCAATCGAGGACGTCGTCGCTAAGAACGACTCGAATCTCACTGCGGTGCAGACGATCGAAGCGGGTGTTGACGGGAGACCATGTGCTCTCATTGACATCCGCTTCGGCGCGTCTCGAGACACGATGTCTGAAGGAAGTAACCCGACGAGGGTGAATGACGACAAGGTCCATGGAGCGCTGAGGAACGTATGCCGCTAAATAGGCAAGAGAGCAACAGCAGGGGAGGAGACCCCTATACGCCGCGTCCTCGTTGCGATCTGTGGCCTCTCTCTCGCCCAGATGCGGTGTTTCTCGCGCTGCTCGTCATTGCCCCATTCCTGCTCTTCGCCATCCCCACACTCGCCGGACACCCGCCTTTGGCTGGCGACAATCTGATCCAAAATTTTCCTCTTCGCGTCCTCGTTGGCAAGCAACTTGATGCGGGTCAACTTCCTCTTTGGAACCCGCTTGCTTTCTCGGGCTCGCCGCTCTTGGGAGCGATGAATGCAGGGGCCTTGTTCCCCGGCACGCTGCTTTTTGCCGTACTGCCCAACATGTTTGCCTGGGTGGTCAACTTGGCCGGCTGCTACGTGGCCGCAGGTACCGGTCTCTATGTGTTGACCCGATGGCTCGGCATCAGGCCGCTTTCTGCCATGTTCGGGGCCGTGAGTTACGCCTTCACCGGCATGATGATTGGTCAAATGGTGCACCTTGGGGTGATCCAGGGCCAGGCGCTTCTGCCCTGGGTGCTTTTGAGCCTGCTCGTTATAGCCGAACGTCTCCGAGGAGCGCGGTCAAAATCGACACGCGAGGCCGTCGTTTCGACGCTCTGGCCATTGCTTGCGCTGGTGATCCTGACCGCGCTTATCGTCCTCACCGGAGAACCGAGGGCCATTACTGATTTTGGTGTCGTCGTTGTCATCGCCGGCGCGTTTCTTATTGGGGCTCGGGCACTCAAAGGATCGCTTCGGTCACGCATCTTGCTTCTTGTCTGTCTTGGGGGAGCGCTGTTGTGGGGCCTTGCGCTCAGCGCCATCGAGTACTTTCCCGCGCAGAATGTGATTTCACTCTCCCAACGCTCTCAACTCACGCCCGCATTCATTGGATCCGGCTCGCTTCGGACGTCATGGACTGCGCTGCTGTTGATCCCCGATCTCATTGGAGGCACCGGGCTCTTTCACCAGCCAGTGTGGTTTATCGAGTACAACCTTCCAGAAGTTACGGGTTACGCCGGACTTCTTGCCGTTGCAGCAGCTTTTGCTGCTCTTGGGCAACTTCTCGGTCGTCGGCGACGCCACGCACCAGTGTGGCTTGGCATGTTCGTCACAATGATTGTTGTTGGCTTGGTCTTGTCCTGGGGCATGTACACCAATGCCTTTCACGTGATCATGCACATTCCGGTGCTCAACAGAACTCGACTCCAAAGTCGCAACTTGGCAATCGTTGATCTCGCACTTGCTGTTTTGCTTGCGTGGTTCCTTGATCGGATTCTTGCCCAGGATTTTGTTCACGCTTCTCTTCAGGCGTGGCGCCGATGGCTGACTGTTCTGCCGGTACTTGGGACTGCAGTCCTCGCACTGGTTGCCCTCTTGTGGCCCTTTGGCCTCGAAGAGGCGGTCGGTGCAAATGCAGCAGCTGCCGTTGAAGGCCACTATCTCTGGACATGGATCAGTGTGTCGCTTGGCCTCGCGCTGATTCTTTTGGGGCTTCTTCTTGGCGCACAGCGACTTCGGGCAAAGCCACTGCGAAGAGGCCTCATCGTCTTCATGGCAGCAGACGTGCTCTTTTTTCTCCTGGCCTGCACCACTGGATTGGTGTCTGGAAATGCGACAGCAGAGCCCTCTCGAGCAACGGCGCTTACGGTATTGAATGCAAACGGGCGCTTTGCCTTAGTTGATCCGACCTTGTCGAATTTGACGGAATTTGTTGACCTCGGCAAAACCAACACCAATGTGTTCACGGGACTGCCCAGCGTCCAGGGCTACGGATCCCTTGTGCCGGATGTGTATGGCGTGGCGACTGGAACCCACAACCAGGACGGACTCGACGCGTGCAATTTGGCGGCGGGGACCTATGCACAACTGCAACTCTCTTCTCTGGTGCTTGGAACGACGCAACTCGCCCCATTGGTGTCATCGCCCCATTTGACGCCGTCGACAACCGTGGTAGCGCGCACGTGGCCTCCCTGTGCGAGTGGACAACCAAGCTTTGCGACTGCTCGCTCTCGACCCTTCTATTTTGGAGCCACGCAAACTGTGACGTCTCTTGAACTACGTGCTTCTTCAGCCTCAGGAGCCCTCAGCCAACTTCAGGCACATTCTGTGCAGGTGAGCCTTCTTGGATCCAATGGGGGAGTGTTTGTCGCCCCGTCTACGCAAAGCACCACTGCGTCAGGTGTCACGGTGACCTTTGTGTCGCCCCAACGAGCGGCAGGAGTTGTGTTGGAAGGTGCGGTAGGGAGCATTGCAACCACGTCACGTTTCACGACCACGTCAGGCGAAGTGCACTCATTCAATGGGCAATATCAAGCTGCTGCGGATGAGTCATCGTGGCGCTTGACCTCAACGACAGCGACCTACCAGGCCTTCCAGGCCACTGCACCGATTGTCGCCATGGACTCCTTGGCGCCAGGTGCGGGAGCAGGTTCTCGCGTGCGCTCGACCAAAGAGCTCATCAACGGCACAGAGAGCGATGTCATCCATCTCACAAGCGCCGCCACCATCGTCCGCTCTGAGGCGTATATGCCCGGGTGGCGAGCGAGTTTTGAATCGACGTCAGGTGGCGCGACGCGGACAGTCGCGGTGGTGCGCCACGGCTTGGTCCAGGCATTTCCCCTGCCCGCAGGGGACTGGAATGTTCGTGTGACGTACCATCCACCGGGCCTCGTCAAAGGCGAACTTCTGACTGCTGCTTCGGGCCTTGCCTTCGTCGTTGTCGTGGCCTGGGGTCTTTTCCTTTCCCGACGCAGACGCGCCCACAAGGCAAGCGCAGAGTAGCGTCAAGACCGTGATAACTGTCGGAGTCATTGGAGCAGCAGGGAAAATGGGCCGCGCGGTGCTTGAGGCACTCGCAGGAGCTGACGATCTCTCGTTGACCTGCGTGGTCGACCCTCGAGCCGGTGATCTGGGTCTCGATCCGTCGATTACCGCGGTGGCGTCGCTCGATGACCTTCCTGATGGCTGCGCAGACGTGCTGGTAGATTTTACGAACCCAGAAGCAGCTCGTGGTCAACTCGCAGGCGCGCTTCGTCGGGGTTTTCACTTAGTGGTGGGCACAACGGGACTGGGTGACACCGAGCTGGCAGAACTCGCCGCAATTTCGAAAGAATCAGGAGCGAATGCCGTGATCGCTGCCAATTTCGCGATTGGCGCAGTGTTGCTGTTGAAATTTGCAGCGCAAGCCGCTCCCTATTTTGAGGGTGTTGAGATTATTGAGTTGCATCACGATCAGAAACTCGATGCGCCCTCTGGAACCTCGCTCAAGACTGCGGAAGCTATCGCTCAAGCCCGCGCCCAGGCTGGACTCGGTGCACCCGTTGACCCAACGGTGACGACGCTGCTTCCTGGAGCGCGCGGTGCGAAAGGTCCAGGCGAGATCGCGATTCATAGCGTCCGGCTCCCGGGTCTCGTTGCGCACGAGGAAGTACTTTTTGGCGGTCCCGGTCAGGGGCTGACGATTCGACACGACAGTTTCGACCGAAGCTCTTTTATGGCAGGCGTGTTGCTGAGTATCCGCAGCGTGCCCTCTCGTCCTGGATTGACTGTGGAGCTTGACGCACTCCTCGACGGATGAGCGAGACTCGACGCCCAGAAACGCTGAACGCACTGTTGTCGTGCGCCTACGACTGCCTTGCTTCGCTCGGTGTTGCAAAAACCACAATCGCGGCCGTGGCGCAAGCAGCTAGCGTCTCTCGTGCAACGATCTATCGCTATTTCCCTGAAGGAAGGGAGCAATTACTTCGGGAGGTCGTGGCATGGGAGCATCAAAGGTTTTTTCTTCGTCTCTATGAGGCAGTCAGCGATGCAGAAACACTTGAAGAAGTGATCGAACGAGGCCTCCTCGTGGCGCATCGTGCGATAGCTGAACACGAGGTGTTGCAGCTGGTTCTTGCCGCCGAACCCGACACGCTCGCAGTGGTGTTGGCTGACGAGAGCGCTTCGACCAGAGAACTCGTTGCGGAGTTCCTCCGGCCCTACCTTGAGCGCCATGCGCTCGTCGATGGCTGTGACCCAGGGAAGGCAGCATCGTTTCTCGCGAGAATGGTTCTTTCCTACATGGCCGCCCAAGGACGTTGGAACCTCGCCGACCCCGAAGAAGTCAGCGAACTCGTACGCACGGAACTTTTGGCGGGAATCGCCCCCTAACTCATAACAATTTGTGCCTATCCGTTGTCATGAGACAAATCTTGGCCTACTGTCTCATCTATGGAAGGTCTGCTTCAGACGAGCGAAGAATTTCGCCTTGGCGCCTGCGTCCCTTTCGACGAACTGTCCAAACGCCTCAAGATTATTGATGCTGCGCTTTGTTGTGTGGGGCGAAATGGCATCAAAGAAACATCACTCGAAGAAATTGCACTTGAAGCGGGCTTGGCGCGAGCGACTCTGTATCGAACGTTTCTTGGCGGCCGAGAAGAGATGCTTGCCGCTGCCTTTGAAACTGAACTCGCCCGGCTGTTTTGCGCAGTGAGCGTGGATTTGGCACGCGCAAAAGACCTTGATTCGTTGTGTGAAGCATTTCTTGGCAGTGCGACCGATCGACTCATCGCATCACGGCCCCTTGCCGTTCTGAGAAAGGAACGGCCCGAGCTCTTGCTCGGCCTCGTGAACCTGGACCGCATGAACGACACCTTGGCAGTGCTCGTTGATTTCGCGGGCCCCTTTTTTGAGCAGTTCTTAGATTTTGAAGCGAGTCGACGGGCGGCTGAATTCGTCGCTCGGGTGGTGCTGAGTTATGTCACGTCACCAGAAGAGCACTTCTCACTCAGCGATCGTGAAGTGAGAGGGCAGATACTGATGTCGTGGGTGGTGCCGGGGGTGCGTGCGCTCGGCGACGCTCCTGATCTTGTTTCACAAAGTTTTCGGGCATGAAGGACGAAGGGGGACAGATGACAGATAGCAACGCAGTGTTTACCGAGAATGCGGCGCTGATTGGGCGAGAGGACGTAAACGACCTTGAGACCATCTTCGCAGTGGTGGGGGAGAGCGAGACGGGGCAAGAGCATTTTGTTCAAAACAACTGCCCGACGGAATTCACTTGGAATTACGAAAAGGCAGAACGCCCCCAACTCGATCGCCTCTATGAAAAAGCAAAGCGGTCTCAGTGGAATGGGTCTACGGATCTCGCATGGGAGACCGAGGTCGATCAAGAAGCCCTCGCACATCAAGCGTATCGAGACGGCGTGATCGGACCTATGGCCCAACCTGATCTCTCGGGAACGGTTGTCGCTTCCTGGGGAGAAAAAGAGTGGGTTGGGCTCAACATGGAATATCAGAACTGGATGTTGAGTCAGTTCATGCACGGCGAACAAGGCGCTCTTCTCTGCACAGCGAAAATCGTTGAGACCGTGCCATGGATCGACGCGAAGTACTACGCAGCGACGCAGGTCGTCGATGAAGCGCGTCACGTAGAAGTGTTTTCTCGATATCTCGATGCAAAGCTGTCGGGTCACTACCAGATGAATGCCCATCTCGGCCTGTTGCTCGACGACATCGTCGCAGATTCGCGTTGGGACATTACCTACCTCGGCATGCAGATCATGGTCGAAGGCTTGGCGCTTGCCGCATTCGGTTTCATGCACCAAAGCACAAAAGAGCCGCTTCTCAAACAGCTCCTTCGATACGTCATGGCCGACGAAGCTCGACATGTTGCATTCGGCGTCCTTTCGCTCAAAGAGATTTATCTCTCACTGAACGCCAGTGAAATTAGAGAACGACAGGAATTTGCCTTTGAGGCAGCAGTGCGAATGCGAGACAGGCTCGCAGCGCAAGAAATGTGGGATCGCCTTGGCGTGTCGCCCCGGGATGCAGCACTGATAGCGGCGCAAGATCCTTCCCGGGTGGAGTTTCAATCACTTCTTTTCTCGAAGATTGTCCCCAATTGCAAAAAGTTGGGTCTCTTGGATGCCGGCGACGGGTGGCTTCGAGAGAAGTTCACTGAAATGGGAGTCATCGCCTTCGAAGACTTCATTGACACGGTCGATGAAGTCGACCTCGAGGCCGAAGGCTCACCTGCTGCGCGAGGAGTTGAATAAGCCCTTGGGGTCAAGGGGGGTTTGAGTCCTCACTGCTAAGTTGAACCTGTTATGTCATTTGCCTCTCCTCGTTTCGGCCGTGTCCTTACCGCAATGGTGACTCCCTTCGACGAGGAGGGTGCCTTGGATCTCGACGCCGTCGCAGTCCTTGCTCGTCACCTTGCAGATCATGGGTCTGATGGACTCGTGGTGGGTGGGACTACCGGAGAATCTGCGGTCTTAACCGACCCAGAACGTCTCGATCTGATCCGAGCCACCGCAGAGGCCGTGACGATTCCCGTGATTGCGGGGACGACGACAAACGACACGGCGCATTCGCTTGAACTGACTCGTCACGCACGATCACTTGGCGCAGATGCGATTTTGGCGGTAACGCCTTACTACAACCGACCCAGTCAAGCTGGCCTGCACGCACACTTCCTGGCCTGTGCGCAGGCAACGGAGCTCCCGGTCATTGTCTACGACATTCCGGCTCGCACCGGTCGCAAAATCGCTGCGAGCACCATCCTCGATTTGGCGCAGCGCCAAGCCAATGTGGTGGCACTCAAAGAAGCCTCAGGAGATATTGCAAACGCAGCGGAGTTGATCGCGGCAGCGCCATCGGGCTTTGAGGTCTACAGCGGTGACGACGCCTTGACCCTTTCGCTGATGGCGGTGGGAGCCGTCGGCGTCATCTCCGTTGCCTCTCATTGGGTGGGCGCCGAGATGAAAGCGGCCATGGAAGCCTTTGCAAGAGGCGACGTGACTGAGGCCATCTCATTGAATCAGCGGCTTCTTGAGTCGTATCGCTTCGAAGGATCAGAGCGTTGGCCGAACCCGGAGCCGTCAAAGGCCATTTTGCGCGCACAAGGTTTGCCCGTCGGAAACTGTCGCCTGCCGATGGGGCCGGCTGATCCTGAACTTGACGCTGCAGCAGTAGCCCTGCTCGCTCGCCTTGGCTCACAGGCGTGAGCACTACGCAAACGTCTGTCCGAGTTATCTTTCTCGGCGGTTTAGGCGAAATTGGACGAAACTGCGCCTGTCTCGAGATAGAAGGGCGACTTTTGGTCATCGACATCGGATTGATGTTCCCTGAACCCGACATGCCTGGCGTCGATCTCGTTTTACCGGACCTCAGTTTCTTGAGAGAGAATGCCGACAGAGTTGATGGCATCATCTTGACCCATGGCCACGAAGATCATATCGGCGGCCTTTCGTATTTACTGAGGGACCTTTCCGCTCCTGTCTATGGTGCTCCTCTCACAATCGGGATTGCAGCCAACAGAGTTCGTGAGGCAGGCCTGAAAGACAAAGCCCAGTTCATCGCCGTCACCGATGGAGAGCGCCGACGAATTGGCCCGTGCGATGTCGAGTTCATCCCGGTGACGCACTCTGTCCCCTCAGCCTTTGCGACAGCGTTCTACACCCCACAAGGTGTCATCTTGCATTCGGGTGACTTCAAAATTGACCTCTCTCCCGTAGACGGTCGCAGGACGGACCTCGCACGCATTGGAGAGATTGCACAGACCGAAGGCATTCGGCTCTTGCTTGCCGATTCAACCAATGCCGAAGAGTCCGGATTTACCGAATCCGAGAGCACGGTGGGCGAGACGCTTCGACGGCTCATTGCGATGCGGCCCGACAAGCGATTGATTGTCGCGTGTTTCGCTAGTCACTTGCATCGCGTCCAACAGGTCATTGACGCTGCTGCGCTCGCACATCGAAAAGTTGCGACCCTTGGTCGATCGATGCGCAACAACGTCGACTTGGCACGAGAGCTCGGACTCCTCGAGGTTCCTTCGGGCATGATGATCGACATCACCGAGATCGATCGATTCACTCCTGGACAAGTCCTCGTGCTGTCGACGGGCTCCCAGGGCGAACCCATGGCAGCGCTTTCGCTCATGGCCGATGGGCAGTCCAAGTTCGTCGAAGTTGGCCCTCATGATTCGGTGATCTTGTCGGCACACCCCATCCCTGGCAACGAACGCTCGGTGGGAAAGATCATCAATGGACTCCTTGAAAAGGGTGCAGAGGTTATTCATTCAGGTCATGAAAAAGTTCACGTGTCCGGACATGCTCGGCGCGGTGAATTAGCAACACTGCTGAGTCTGACGACGCCAGAGTGCTTCATTCCGGTGCACGGTGAATATCGGCACCTGCTTCATCATCTGCAACTGAGCGAAGTCATGGGAGTGGCTACAGAGAACTCGTTCCTGGCACTCGATGGCGACGTGATGGTCCTGGACGAGGAAGGCATTCGCAAGGAAGGAACCGTTCCGGCCGGGTATTTGTTTGTCGATGGAGCCGCCTCAGACGTGGACCATGGCATTCTGCGGGATCGCAAGGTACTTGCCTCTGAAGGCATGGTGATGGTGGTCGCGTCTGTTGATCTTCATGAACGCGCAGTGACTGCCGGACCACAGGTGCTCACTCGCGGCTGGGTCGGGAAGCACTCAGAGGAAATGTTGAGTGCGGAAGCAGCAGACACGGTGCGGGCAGCGCTCGTGAAAGCGTTGTCCGAGGGCACTCATGACGTCGAAGGTTTGAACAAGGTTGCCCGACGCTCGCTGGGTCGTTTCGTCGGAACGAAGACGCGCCAGAAGCCAATGATCGTTCCGGTGATCGTCGCCACCTAGGGCACGAGACCGGCGGTGACTTTGGGTCCTAGTCGTCGGTTTTCTTTGGTTCGCCGTGAGCAAGGTTGGCGACGCCGAGGCGCCAGTAGGACTTTGCAGTAACCGCTTCTGCGCTCAACCCACGCTCAAGAAGTGCTTTTCGTACGGCGGCAACCACTGAGAGTTCGCCACCGATGTAGACGTGTCCATCATCGTCGGGAAATTCAAGGGCAGCGAGACCCGCAAGAAGACCTGCAGGATCGTTCCGATCCCGTCCTCCTCGTTCGATGAAGCAGACGGTGACGGCGATGTCACCATCCAAGGTGGGCGTGACGGCATCTGCCTCTTCTTCGATTTCAAAAACAAACAATGCCTGTCCTGGAGGATCAATGTGCTCGGCCATCGCATAGGCCGCAGACAGGAATGAAAGATCGCCTATGAACAGGTGCCAATCAGCGAGTTCATCGAGAAAGACTTTGCCTCGGGGGCCGAGGGCTTCAATTGTGCTCCCTATCGGTGCAGTCGTCGCCCACTGTGAGCCTGGACCACCTGCGACGGTGTCGATCCACAATTCAACAGATCCCTGAGCCGTCCACCGACGGATGCTGTAGCGGCGCCGGAAGGAGCCATCTCCTCCCACAACAGGCACGGCGAGCATGAGATCTTGACCAGGCTTCAGCGTCAAGGTCGGTGGCAGGCCCGTCAAGGTGAGGCTGAGTAATGAAGGACTGAGCGCGTGTCGCTCTTGCAAGGTCAGTTCGAAGGCCTGCGTGCCTTCGAGTCGTGCAAGCAAGCTCTTGGTGTCGGTGGGGCGAGTGGTGCTCATCGTGGGCCTTTTCAAAAATCAACGTAAGAAGGTGGGTTTCTCGTGAAGATGAGGCTACCCGGAGCAATGGTGTCCCCCGATTTTGGGGCCTGCGGTTGTAGTTTTGAGATGTCGTGGCGCCTTCAAACTCCAAGCCCAGCCCTAAAAAGAAACCTGCTGCACGTCAGACCAGCAGGACTTCGGCGCGCCCGCCGGCAAAGTCTGGGACCCGACGGAGTCCTGAGGAGTCTCCTTCTGGAATCTTGAGCGTTCACGCGTCGGACTTTGTGGCACTTGGACTCGCCACTCTTGCAATTTTGACCGTTCTGGCGGTGTGGTTCCATGCCTTGGGGCCGGTGGGCCGCTCGTACGACAAGTTTCTTGGGGTGCTGCTGGGCACGATTCGCTATCTGGTTCCCATAATTCTCGGAGCAGTCGTTGCGATATTGGTGGCCATGCGCGACCGTCTCGAGCCGTCGCGACTCTGGGTGGGCGGGGTCCTCGGCCTCCTCTCACTGTGTGGACTTGCTGGCTTAACCGGAGGCAATCCAAAGGCAAGTGCCTCAAGTGCTGCGCTGCGCAAGTCGGGAGGCGTTTTGGGGGCATTGGTTGGTCACTCGCTCTCACGAGCGATTGGTTCTATCGGCGCTGCAGTCGTTCTCGCGGTGTTGCTCTTTGTCGCTGTCGTGATCGCGACGGCTATTCCACTTCGTACGGCCATCTTGGGTTCGGGCCGTGGGCTCCGGAGTGCGGGAAGCGTGGCAGCAACGTGGTGGAGCGGTGCATCTCTTCGCCAAAGAGGTGACGAAGCCGACGCAAGTGACGAGCCACGCGTTCCAGACCTTGTGCCCGTTGTCGACCTTTTTGAGCCGGCACCTGAACCGACGCCTGAACCACCGTTGATGCCAGAACCAGTCGACACGCTCGTGGCCGACGAAGAGCCCGTTGACCTGCCCGTGCCGAAGAAGGACGCTTCCAAGAAGACGAAGCGACCTTCTGTCGCGGCGGGGCAATGGAAATTGCCACCAATGAAGTTGTTGAAGACCACCAATGCGCAGCAAGCTGATCGTCGACTCGTCGAGCAGGCCGGCGCTGAGTTGGTCGCCGCATTGGCCGCTCACGGCGTTGTCACCACGCTGGTTGGAGCCACGGTGGGACCCACCGTGACTCGTTATGAACTCGAATTGGGCGCCGGCGTGAAAGTGGCTCGAGTGACGGGTCTGAACAAGGACATTGCCTACGCGATGGCCTCACCAGATGTTCGTATTTTGGCGCCAATTCCTGGACGTTCCGCAATCGGCGTTGAGGTACCTAATCGGCAGCGCCAGCTCGTCACCTTGGGAGATTTGCTCTCATCGGCTGAAGCAAAGGAAGCAGAACATCCTCTGTCAGTGGCTTTGGGTAGAGATATCGCCGGACGAACGGTGATGCAGAATCTTGCTGAGTTCCCCCATGTGTTGATCTCGGGAGCAACTGGCGCTGGAAAGAGTTCCGCAATTAATGGTTTGATCACGTCACTGTTGATGCGCACAACGCCGGATCAAGTGAAGCTGATCTTGGTTGACCCCAAGCGCGTAGAACTCGGGCAATATAACGATCTGCCTCATTTGTTGACGCCCGTTGTGGTCGATCCCAAAAAGGCTGCGAACGCATTGAGTTGGGCCGTCAAGGAAATGGAGCGTCGCTATGACATCCTCGCAGCGCAAGGCGTACGTGATATCACGAGTTATCACGAAGCCCGAGCAGCCGGAACGCTCAAGTCGCTCGGGCCACCTGACGACACGAAAGCAATCGAAGAGATTGCACGTCGGGCTAAAGCCACGGCGTCAGGCGTCCCATTTGATGCGGAACTCGAAGAGGAACGTGACAACGAGGATGATGGGGACGAATTCGATCCGTTGCCATTCGTCGTGGTAGTTGTCGACGAGCTCAATGACCTCATGATGGTGGCAGCAAGAGACGTCGAAGAATCTGTCGTGCGTATCGCGCAAATGGCCCGTGCCGTGGGCATTCACCTCGTTCTGGCAACGCAGCGGCCATCGGTCGACGTCATCACTGGTGTGATCAAGGCCAATGTGCCGAGTCGAATGGCCTTCTCGGTTTCGTCCCTGGCGGACAGCTGGGTGATCCTGGATCAACCGGGTGCGGAGCGCTTGGTTTGAAAGGGCGACATGTTGTTGCTCACCGCGTCGTCGAATGTGCCTCGACGTATTCAAGCCCCATGGGTGTCTGAAGAAGAAGTTCGCGACGTCACGGAATTTTGGCGAGCGCAAGGTGGCCAGAGTGAGATGGTGGTGGCCATTAGCGAATTCGAAGGCACTGCGAGCAGGGGCGGCGCGCTCGAGGGCGACGATGATGATGCTCTGCTTGCCCAAGCGAGACAGATTGTCATTGACTCTCAAATGGGTTCAACCTCTATGTTGCAGCGAAAGCTGCGCGTGGGATTTGCTCGCGCTGGGAGGTTGATGGACCTTCTCGAACAGCAGGGAGTGGTGGGTCCCTCGACCGGTTCAAAGGCACGAGAAGTGTTGATCGGGCGTGACGAGTCGGGTCTTTCATAGACCAGTGGACACGGAAAACTCGGACCCTCCAAGCGACGCTGAAGCCGCCGACTCAAGCTCGGTCCAACACTCGCCGAGTGCGCAAGCCGATGCGAGTGCGCAAGAAGCCCAGAAAGAAGAGGCCTCTGAGCTCGATCCCTCGCCAAGTGACAATGAGGTCGGCAGTGTCGCCCCCATTGAAGCTCGCGGCATGGCGAGAAGGAAGCGCCGAAAATCAAAGCGCCGCGTGTTGCTCGTTGTCGGCCTTTGTCTCGTTTTGGCGCTCGCCGGCTGGGCGGCACTCAAACTGTATGGGCCAGGAAGTGTGCCGACGCTTTCTGCCGCGACGGTGCGGATCGTGACTCCAGGGACGGCTCCATCGCCTCCATGGCCGAGCGAAGGACAGGCTGCCTGGGCTATTCCCTCTCTACGGGTCAGAGCAGCATCGCCATCTGAGGCGCCAGTGCCGATTGGAAGTGTGGCGAAGATGATGACTGCACTCGTCATCCTTCGAGATCACCCCTTGTCACTTGGCGAACAGGGACCGACGGTGACGCTCACCGAGGTAGACGTAGCCGACTACGACCAAGCAGCCACCACTGACCAGAGCAACGTCACGGTCTCTTTGGGTGAAACCTTGACCGAATTGCAGTTACTCGAAGGCTTGCTCGTTCATTCCGCCAATAACTTTGCCGATACCTTGGCGCGTTGGGACGCCGGAAGTGTGTCCAATTTTGTGGAGAAAATGAACGAGACGGCTCGCAGAATGGATCTGGTGCAAACCAAGTACTCCGATGCGTCCGGGTTTTCGCCTCAGACTATTTCGACGGCTGCTGAACAGATCACAGTTGCTGAAGAAGCGCTCCAGAATCCCGTCTTTGCATTCATCGTCAAAATGCCAACGGTCACGTTGCCGGTTGCAGGCACAGTCGCTTCCTACGTGCCACTCGTGGGGACCAACGACGTTATTGGGGTGAAATCGGGCCTCACGACACAGGCCGGTGGTTGTGACGTGTTGGCATTACGTGCCACGGCTCAAGGCCAGCCCGTTGTCATCCTCACGGCCGTACTTGGTCAGACAACGGCTCCGAATCGACTTGCAGCGGCTGGAGACGAAGCGCTTCGTCTTGCCCACGGGCTCGAGCCAGGTCTCGTACAGATGCCAGTTGTCAGCACCCAAATGCCATTGGTGACACTTCATGCCCACGGTGGCTCCTCAGGAGTCGTTGGTTCCAGTTCTGCTTCCGTGACGTCGTGGCCAGGTGCGGTGGTGACGACCAAGATGCGACTCACCACCACAGCGAGGGGTGAGATTGCGGCGGGGAGCCATGTTGCGCAGGCGTCAATTCGTTCAGGAACACAGGTCACGGTGGTGCCATTGGTGACAAAGCGTGAAATCCCAGAGCCCTCCCTGTTGCAGCGCCTAGGGTAATCGTTGTGATTGCGAGCGCCCCAGCCTCTTCTGCCAACCTTGGTCCTGGTTTTGATGCCTTGGCGCTGGCGTTAGAACGCTTCATCGAAGTCGAAATTGAACCTGCGTCTCATCTGACTGTTCGAAGTGAAGGAGAAGGGGCGGGACTTTCTGACAACGCCTCTCATCTTGCAGCAAAAGTTGCGATCGACGTTGCAGGGCATGATCGCCTGTCTATTACTGTCCGCTCTGACATTCCTGTGGCACGCGGCATGGGTTCCTCGGCGGCACTCGCCGTCGCAGCCGCTGCGGCTGCAGGTTCGCCTGACCCTCTCGGAGTGGCAGCTCGGATTGATGGTCATCCCGATAATGCGGCAGCGAGCGTGGTCGGAGGACTCACCTCAGCGTGCACGATTCGTGGACAAGTGCGAGTGGTTCGACTTCCGCTCGACGAGCGCCTAGAACTCGTCGTTGTCGTTCCCGAACGCACGCTCCCGACGAAAGCAGCGCGCCAAGCCCTTCCCGACCAGATCGCTCGTGAAGATGCAATTTTTAATCTTGGGCGCATGGGAATGCTGATTGCCGGTCTGGCCGATCATCGATTCCTTGCAAAAGAAGCCACCGAGGATCGTTTGCATCAGGATTATCGAGTGCCATTGTTCCCAGAAGCTCCCGAAATTCTTCGAGAACTCGTCACTGCGGGTGCTTTGGCTTCTTGTTGGTCAGGGGCCGGTCCCAGCTTGCTTGCCATGTGTGCCCCGGGGACATCGGCACGAGTGAGGGATGCCGGAGAAGCAGCCCTCAACACCTACGGAGTGTCGGGAACCGCGATAGCGCTCAAAGCAGACCGTCGTGGCCTGGTTGTGGGGGAAGAAGCCCGTCATCGCAGCGTTCCCTCTCGTTGAGTGCATGGCGGCAGTGAAGGTACGACGCCGTAGACTGTTGGCGTGACCCGCAAGTTTTTGATTCGCACCTTCGGGTGCCAAATGAATGAACACGATTCTGAACGGCTTGCCGGTCTCTTGGTTGCGGATGGTTTAGAGCCCACTGACGAGCTCGAAGAGGCAGATGTCGTCGTACTCAATACGTGCTGTATTCGAGAGAACGCAGACAACAAGTTGTACGGACATCTGGGGCATTTGGCATCACTGAAGCGTGAGAAGCCCGGGATGCAAATTGCCGTAACGGGCTGCCTTTCACAAAAGGATCAAGGCGCCATTCAGCAGCGAGCCAAATATGTTGATGTCGTGGTCGGTACCCACAATCTGACGTCAACACCCGTCCTGCTTCGCCGTGCCGTGACCGATGGCCCGCAACTTGAGATTCTTGATGCACCGGATCCCGAAAGTGCCATCGATATGGTGCCTGCCTTGAATGCAGTGCGTGAATTGCCCTGGGCAGCCTGGATGACGATTCAAACTGGCTGCGACAATTCATGTGCGTACTGCATTGTTCCTTCCGTTCGAGGGGAAGAGATCTCTCGACCCTTGGAACATCTCGTCGACGAAGCAACGCAACTTGCGAAAAAGGGCGTTCGAGAAATCACCGTGCTTGGTCAGAACGTGAATTCCTACGGACGCGATCTGACAAAGCGCGCTCCGATGTTTGCAGAGTTGCTTCGTGCGCTCGGCAATGTGAATGGCATTCGTCGAATTCGTTTTACGAGTCCTCATCCAAAAGATTTGCGGCCGGAGACAATCCGCGCAATGGCTGAAACCGAGGCTGTGTGTCCACAACTGCACTTGCCCTTGCAGTCAGGTTCAGATGAGATTCTTCGAGCCATGCGGCGTGGCTATACCGCCGAGCGCTACCTTGAGCGCCTCGCCCTCGCTCGGGCCGAGATCGACGACCTTGCGGTGACAACCGACATCATTGTTGGCTTCCCGGGCGAGAGCGAAGACGACTTTGAGGCGACGCTTGCTGTTGCAGCAGAAGCCAACTTCGATAGCGCCTACACCTTTATCTTCTCGCCACGACCTGGGACACGGGCAGCCGAAATGACGGATCGCTTCCTTGACGCAGACGTCATCCAGGAGCGTTTTGAGCGTCTCGTCACGGTGGTCGAGCGATCAGCTCTCGAAAAGCATCGAGCCCGAGTTGGAAAGATCGAAGAGGTGCTCGTTGAAGGCCCGAGCCGGCGTGACCCAAAGGTGATGACTGGGAAGACCCAGCAAGGAAAGTTGATCCATTTCGTTCCGAGTGAGCCGGCCGCAATGGTTCCAGGCGCTTTCGTGAGTGTGTCAGTGACCCGTGGTGCCCCACATCACCTAGAAGGTGACTACCTCGGTCTTGTAGAGGCGTCGAAGACGCCCCGCCGACTGGAGTTACGCGCTGGCTGAGTTCACACCTGCCTGTGTGGCTCTGGTGGGTCCGACGGCGTCTGGGAAATCTGCCACCGCGATGACGGCGGCTCGTTTGACCGGCTGTCTCGAGATTGTGTCGATCGACTCGATGGCTGTGTATCGGGAGATGGATCTCGGCACGGCCAAACCATCTCGTGAAGATCGGGCCGAAGTTCCACATCACCTCCTAGACGTCTTGGACCCGGCTGAAGAATGCTCAGTGTCCTTATTTCAGCAACTTGCCCGGGAAGCCATTGAGCAAATTCGAGACCGTGGCAAGGTGCCCCTCCTTGTTGGTGGTACCGGGCTTTATCATCGGGCGGTCATCGACAATTTGGAGATCCCGGGTCAATTTCCCGAGATCCGAGCTGATCTCGAAGCCCTTGCCGATGAGCCTGATGGCGTTGCGGTCCTCCATGCTCGACTGAGCGAACTTGATCCGTTGGCCATTACCAAAATTGAACCAGGCAACGCGAGACGCCTCGTTCGGGCACTTGAGGTGACGCTGGGTTCTGGTCGCCCTTTCTCTTCTTTCGGGCCGGGCCTCGAAACCTACAGCGACAGCAGCGTCCTCCAGATTGGCCTCGAAACAGCTCGATCCTTAGAAGCTGAACGAATCGAAGAACGGGTGCACTCGTGGATGGCGGCAGGCTTCTTAGAAGAAGTGACAGCTTTATCTCGTCGTCCGGGAGGGCTCTCTCGCACGGCGCGACAAGCGATCGGGTATCGCGAGTTGCTTGCGGTAGTTGAGGAGGGTGCAGACCTTAACGAGGCAGTGACAGCGACTATTTCGAGAACCAGGGTGTTTGCTCGACGGCAGCGATCGTGGTTCCGTCGCGATCCACGAGTGGTCTGGGAAGCGTCCATCACAGTTGCCATCAATCACGTCGTTGATGCCGTTGAGCGCATCAAGGTCCATCTTGAGGTGGGAGACTAGAGGGCATGGAGCGCATGATCGGTGGCTTGGCCATGAGCAAGCATGAGGGAGCGGGGAACGACTTTCTCATCATGATCGACCTCGACAATCGAGTGCAGTTGACCGATGACGAAGTGCGATTGCTCGCTGACCGGCATCGAGGCGTGGGGGCTGATGGTGTGATCACCGTCACGTCTGGCACGCATGGTGGAGAGGTGACGATGGCGCTTCGAAATGCGGATGGTTCCTTTGCCGAGATCAGCGGCAATGGTCTCCGTTGTGTCGTCCACGAAGTCGTGAGGTCGGGAGTGGTGGCACCCGGAGCATTTTCCGTCATGACTGATGCAGGTCTCCGCCGAGTCTCGTGCAGTGAACCTGATGGTGTGAGGGCATGGACGTCGGCGGCGATGGGGGAGCCCAGGATCGAAACGCTCGACAGGACGCAGCGCCAGGCAAGGGTCGACGTAGGAAATCCCCATCTCGTGATCGTCAAAGACTCCCTTCAGGGTATTGACGTCCTGAGCGATGGCGAGGCCTTGCAATCGAAACTGCCGGGTGGCATCAATGTTGAGTGGATCGCACCACAGGGCGATGGCCGATTTGAACTCCTTGTGTTTGAGCGTGGGGTGGGACCAACGCTTGCCTGCGGCACCGGTTCGTGTGCCGCAGCCGCGGCAGCACGCGCCCTCGAGCTGTGCGGGGACCACGTGGTGATGGAAAATCCCGGCGGAGATTTAGAGATCTCCTTCGAAGGCAAGGAAGCAATTCTCTCTGGCGAAGTGCGAGTCATTGCGGATTTAATCGTGCCTCTCGAAAGGATGCAGTGACGACATATCTGCCGTCCACGCTGATTGATCGCTCTTTTCGAGAGCGGATCATTCTCGTCGGAGTCGTTCTTCCAGGAACTGATCCTGAGGTCCTTGACACGGAACTTGATGAATTGGCCGAACTTGTGGACACCGCAGGTGCTGATGTTGTCGGTCGGGTAATTCAGCGCAGAGATGCACCTGACCCTGCCACCTTTCTTGGCAGCGGAAAGGTCCAAGAGCTCCACCAGCAGTGCCTTGTCCTCGATGTCGACACTGTGGTGTTTGACCATGACTTGACACCGGCGCAGCAGCGGAACCTAGAGCGACTTCTTGGGCGAACGGCCATCGACCGCACGGCGGTAATTCTCGACATTTTCGCCCAGAACGCACGCACCCCCGAAGGTAAGGCGCAAGTTGAATTGGCGCTTCTGCGGTATCGAATGCCTCGTTTGAGAGGGCGAGGGCAGAGCCTTTCGCAGCAAACTGGTGGTATCGGTACTCGCGGCCCGGGTGAGACGCAGCTTGAGGTGGACCGCAGACGTCTCGTGCGGCGTATGCACAAGCTTGAAGCCGAACTCCGAGTTGTCACCAAAAATCGGCAAACACAGCGCGCGCAGCGCAGTCGAGGCCGACGGCGTGAAGTTGCCCTCGTGGGGTACACCAACGCCGGAAAGTCAACCCTCTTGAATACCTTGACCGATGCGGGCGTCCCGGCAGCGAATCGCCTTTTCGAGACACTCGATCCGCGCACTCGACAGCTTGCTCTACCCGGAGGAGAAGTAGTACTCCTCACCGACACCGTCGGGTTCGTGTCAAAGTTGCCCCACGAACTCGTAGAAGCATTCCGATCAACCCTTGATTCGGTGCGACTCGCAGATCTTCTTATCCATGTGGTGGACGCATCAGCTCCGAATCCACAAGCGCAAATAGATGCAGTTCATACGGTGCTCGTGGATATTGGAGCCGAGCAAGTTCCAGAGCTCCTTGTGATTAACAAGGCGGACAAAGACCCAATTGCCGCTGAGGAGTTGCGCCGAATTTTTGATGGATCCGTCATCGTGTCGGCTGCCCGCGGCGAGGGAATTGAAGGACTTCTCCAGGTACTTGGAGACCGACTCCGGACACATGACAGGGTGGTAGCCCTTCGCATTCCTCATGACCGTGGCGATATTCTCGCAGCGGCGCATCGAGAGGGAGAAGTTGTCGATGCTCAACAAGATGAGGAGGCGACCTTGCTGCATGTCGTACTTGACGAAGCCGGAAGAGCCGCTTTTTCTCAATTCGAGGTGACCCTATGAGTGCTGAAGGGTTTCAACCACCTCCGTACCCCTATGAACGCTTGAGCGGTATTGCCGCCTTAGCGAACGACCATGAAGGCGGTATGGTCGACTGCTCCATCGGCACCCCCTGTGATGCTCCGCTCCCGGCAGTCGTGACGGCGCTGGGGTCGTCCGGTCTTGAGCGTGGGTATCCGACGTCTCAAGGATCTCCTCGCCTGCGCGAAGCAATAGGAGACTGGCTGGAGAGAACGTTTGGCGCCAAGGTGCCGGGAGAAGCAATCAGTGCGTGTGTCGGAACAAAGGAAATGGTCGCGTCCACTGCACATTTCATGTCGCTTCGGTATCCTGAAAAGAAGTACGTATTGTTCCCAGCTATTTCGTACCCGACCTACGCGATGAGTGCGACCTTGGCGGGACTAACTGCAGTGCCCGTGGACATGATTAATGGGCGACTCGCTCTTGAGACCATACCGAGCAACGTCATCGAAGAGACGCTGTTGCTCTGGTCGAACTCACCTTCGAACCCAACAGGTCGGCTTGACGACCTCGCCGCGGTGGCTGCCTGGGGGCGTCTGCATGACGTGCCGGTGTTTTCTGATGAGTGCTACGCAGACTTCACCTGGGCCGATAGACCTCGATCCATTCTCGAACACGGCCTCGAGGGAGTTGTTGCGGTGCACTCGCTTTCGAAACGGAGCAATTTGGCGGGGATTCGCGCCGGATTCTTTGCAGGTGATCCAGAGATTGTGGACTTTTTGCGTGTCATTCGACAGCATTCGGGTTTGATGATTCCCGGCCCTGTTCAAGTTGCGGCAACGGTCGCCTATGACGATGATGCTCATGTTGCCGTGCAACGCGACGTGTACCTCGAGCGGATGCATCTTGTGAGCGAAGGTTTTCACGCAGTCGGTTACAGCGCGGACCTGCCTGATGGTGCGTTTTACCTGTGGATCCCCGTCCCAGAACATCTGAAGGACGGATGGGCATTTGCGGAGGATCTCGCTCGCCGGTCTGGACTCCTGGTGAGCCCAGGCGATCTCTATGGCACTGCAGGGGCGGAATTCGTACGGCTCGCTGTCGTGCAGCCGGCGGAACGCTTAGCGCTGGCACTTGAACGTTTAACGGCCTCTTTTCGCTGAGAAGACACACAGTGGGCAAGGGGACCTCCCGCTACGATTGAGAGATGGCTGATCTCAACGTTCAAATTGCCGCCCTCTGGGCCGATGCTGCAAATCTTTCACCGGGCGATAAGGACGCTGATGCCATAGTGAGCCAAGCTATTGAGCTCCTTGACCGTGGCGAAGAGCGGGTTGCTTATGTAGACGACACATCTGGTGAGGTTGTCGTGAACGAATGGCTCAAGCAGGCAATTTTGCTGCTGTTTAAGTTGCGCTCAATCGAGACCATTGCGGGGACGCCCTTTGAGTATGCAGACAAACTACCCCTGAAGACTGGCTATAAAGAGGCGGGCGTTCGTGTCGTCCCGGGCGCTTCTGCCCGCTGGGGTTCGTATCTCGCCCCTGGGGCAGTCTTGATGCCGAGTTACGTCAATATTGGAGCTCGAGTCGGCGAAGGGACCATGGTCGACACGTGGGCAACGGTAGGAAGTTGCGCACAAATTGGAGCTCGCGTGCACTTGGCGGGTGGCGTAGGAATTGGCGGTGTTCTCGAGCCTCCGAACGCAGTTCCTGTCGTGATTGAAGACGATGCCTTTATTGGAAGTCGCTGCATGGTGGTCGAAGGGGCTCGTGTGGGCCAAGGAGCGGTTCTGGGCGCAGGAACAATCTTGAATCCCTCGATTCCTGTGCTTGATGCTGAAACGGGGGAGGAGTTGTCTCGAGGCGTCGTGCCTCCCTGGACGGTTGCTGTTGGAGCATCTCGCCGCAAGGAGTATCCGGGCGGAGAATTCTTCCTGCCCTGCGTGTTGATCTTGAAGCATTTGGGCGAAGGTGAACGGCACGACAAAGCGCAGTTGAACGCCATCTTGAGAGATCATGGAATCGCTACGTGAGTAATTTGCTCGAGAGAGCTGCAGAATTTGTGGGTATCAGTTCGCTGAGTCGACAAGAGACTGCACTCTGCGATCGCGTCGAAGTGCTGTTGCGTACTGCTCCCCATCTTGAGGTGACGAGAATTGGGGACAACGTGGTTGCTCGAACGCTTCAGGGAAAGCCTGAACGGCTGTTGATTGGGGGACACCTCGACACCGTTCAAAGTGCTGCTGGACCGGCGAGAGTTGAAGATGAGGTGCTGTGGGGGCTGGGCGCTGCTGACATGAAAGGCACGTTGGCTGTCATGGTGAATTTGGCGCTTGACATGTCAACGCCAAACTATGAGGTCACGTGGGTCTTCTACGCCCGAGAAGAAATTGATCGCAAGGAGAGCGGTTTGCGAGAGATCGCATCGTTTGACCCCATGCTCTTGCAGGCAGACGCGGCAATCCTGGGCGAGCCAACCAATGTCGCCGTTGAGGCGGGCTGTCAAGGAACACTTCGACTTGAGGTGGTCCTGGGCGGAGTGAGCGCCCATGCTGCTCGTCCGTTTATGGGCGTGAATGCTATTTCGAGGTTGTCGCCCGTACTTGATGCGATAGTGAGTTGTACTCCTCGCCAGGTAGAGATTGACGGAGTTGTCTTTACGGAGCAGTGTGAAGTTGTTGGAGTCTCTGGCGGGAGTGGTGGAAACGTCATTCCGGATTCAGCATCGCTCATCATCAACCACCGCTTTGCTCCCGATCGGACCAGTGACGAAGCCATTTCGTGGGTCAGATCACTCGTGGAGCCATATCTCGATGAAGACCGAGATTCCGTTCGAGTCCTTGATGTGGCTGATGGGGCGGCGCCTCATTTGACCCACCCTCTGCTCGCTGCTCTCGTGGCACGCACGCGCAAGCCCGTTCAGGCCAAGGTTGGTTGGACTGACGTTGCAACCTTTGCCGAACTCGGTGTACCTGCTGCCAACTTTGGAGCAGGTGACCCGCAGCTCGCGCACCATCCTCAAGAGCGAGTTGAGAACTCGCAACTCGAGGGTCTGTTCGACATTTTAAAAAGCCTGTTGACGACGTAAACAGTTTCGGCGGGGGGCTCACTGCATGCGTGCGTGAGAAATGACTAGAGCCTTCTCAGAACCGAAATCACGCGTCCGAAAATGGTGACGTCGTCGCCAGAGAACTCCAAAGGAGCCATGGCTTCATTGGCTGGTACGAGAATGACCATGGAGCCTTGGCGTCGGAGACGCTTTACGGTTGCCTCTTCTCCGGGAATTCCGGCAACCACGATCTCTCCATCCTCGGCCGTGGGCTGCTGGCGAACCACGACATAATCGCCGTCGAGGATGCCGGCATCAATCATGGAATCGCCTCGAACTTTCAGCATGAACGTCTCTCCGCTTCCGGTGAATTCCTCGGGAAGCGCATAGAGGTCCTCCACGTTTTCTTCGGCGAGAACTCCGGTACCGGCAGCGACCGATCCCACGAGTGGCACGCTGCGAATTGGGAGGGTAGCTATCGGGGAAGTGGAAACGGGGTTGTACTGCACAGTCATAGCTCGAGGTTTCGTCGGGTCACGCTTGAGGAAACCCTCCTTTTGGAGCACTGCGAGATGACTGTGAACGGTCGCAGACGAGGCAAGGCCAACTGCCTGTCCGATTTCTCGCACCGAAGGTGGATAACCACGATCACGGAGGCTTTCGTTGATGAAATCGAGGATTTCTCGGCGTTTTCCACTTAAGACTTCAGCCATTTTGACCCCTTTCGAAGGCGTTCTGAATTTTACGAACACCCGTTTGGTACAACTTACCTATGAACGACAAACAAGGCAAACATTTGTTCGGAAAATGTCTTGACACGAACACTTGTTCGCTGTTGAATAGTACCGAACAGACGTTCGCTCCGCAAGCGTGACGTTCTACAAATCGATTGGTTTTGCAGAGAAAGAGGAATGACATGGCGATTGCACCACTTCCAGAAGTTCAGGCATTTGAACTCTTCGAAAACCCCTGGCCCCGCCCGGTTCTTCGTGTTGTGACCGACCCGCATGATCGACAGGCTCGAGAGGAAGTCGCTCCTGAGAGGCATGCGTGGAAGACAGGTGTCGATGTGGCTCAGCGTCGGGCCGAAAGGGCTCACCGGAGGGTGATTCGGCGGCGGGTTGTGGTCGGGTTTGCAGTCGCAGTTGCGATCATTGTGATGGCTCTGCCCTTGCGTGCGCTCGGAACGGTAACCATTTCTGGCCAGCAAACTCCAGGGGGACTTCCATCCGGACTGATGGACGGAACCGTCTACGTCGTTCAGCCTGGTGACACGTTGGCCGGTATTGCGCATCAACTCAATCCCACTGCCAATCAGAAAAGCCTTGTCGCCCAGATGGCGAAGGAACTGGGATCGTCAACAGTCGTTGCGGGCGAACATGTCCTCCTTCCCTGAGAATTAGAGGTGCAGCCGATAACCTAGGTGTGTGCGATGCCCCTTTTGTTCTGCCGACGATGATCGTGTTGTCGACTCTCGTATGTCTGAAGAAGGTGCAGCAATTCGGCGTCGACGTGAATGCAACGCATGTCTGCAGCGCTTTACGACTTTTGAACGAATAGAAGAAATGCCTCTGATTGTGGAGAAGCGCTCTGGAGAACGCGAGCCGTACAACCGAGCAAAAGTAGTTTCTGGCATTGTCGCAGCGTGTAAAAACCGACCTGTTTCGGATGAAGCTGTTGCTGAGTTGGCATCCCAGGTTGAGGACAATCTTCGAGCTCGCACTGACGTCGTGACCACGCAAGACGTTGGCGTTGCTGTCCTTGAAGGACTGAAAGATCTCGACGACGTGGCGTATCTACGATTCGCCAGTGTCTACAAAGGATTTGAAGAGGCCGGCGACTTTGAACGCGAGGTTGGTCTCTTGATCAAGTCAACAGAACCCAAACGAAAATCGTGACGCAGACCTCAGGTTCTCGACTGTTTCGAGAGGTGCCCGAGCGTGTCGTAGCTGTTTACGCACACCCAGATGACGCAGACGTATCGTGTGGCGGGACGCTTGCTCGTTGGAGCGCTGAGGGCGCCTCCGTTGAACTGATTATCGTTACCGACGGCGGCAAGGGGACCAATAATCCTTCTGCAGACTCCGCTGCTCTCGTTGCAGAGCGGCGAAACGAAGTGTTACGAGCAGCGCGGGCACTAGGAGTGCAATCCGTCGAGCACCTCGCAATTCCAGACGGGGACGCTCCTGAGACGGGATGGCTTCTTGAAGCGCTTGTCGAGCGGATTCGGCGCCATAAGCCAAATGTCGTCCTTGGTCACGATCCCACCTCGGTCTTTTTTGGCAAGGTCTATGTCAATCATCGAGACCATCGCGCCTCTGGTTGGGCACTCTTGGATGCGGTTGCGCCGGCAAGCGCCATGCCGCTGTATTTCCCAGACGCAGGTGATCCACATCGTGTGCCTCACGTCCTCCTGAGCGGCACGCTTCAGCCAGACGCCTATGTCGATATCTCGACCACGATTGACGCCAAAGTCACCGCGGTCCTCGAACATCGCAGCCAGTTATCTGGTGATCCCGATTGGATCGCTGAGACAGTTCGACGGCGCGGCCAAGAAGATGGTCGTGCCGTAGGTGTTGCTTTTGCTGAGGGATTTCGGCATCTTGAACTCAACAGCTGACTACGAGAGTGGCGATCGGTCGGCCTCACTGAGGCCGGCAATTCTGCTTGTCGATATGGATTCGTTCTTTGCGTCTGTCGAGGTGCGAGAACGTCCAGAGTTACGGGGAAAGCCTGTTCTTGTTGGAGGCAATGGCAGTAGGGGTGTTGTCGCTTCATGCACCTACGAAGCTCGTCGTTTTGGGATCCATTCCGCAATGCCTATGGTGACAGCGCTTCGCCTCTGTCCGACGGCCATCGTGCTTCCTGGGAACATGCAGCGATACAGCTTGGTGAGCCAACAGATTCACAAAATTTTCTCTGACGTCACGCCATTGGTCGAACCACTTGCGCTTGATGAAGCGTTTCTTGATGTCACGGGCTCGCAGGCCCTTTTAGGCAGTCCATTCCACATCGCACACGAAATTCGGCGCCGTATCCATGAGGAACTCGCTCTTCACTGTGCCGTTGGGGTGGGCAACTCGAAGCTCATTGCGAAGTTGGCATCAAAAGAAGCGAAGCCTCGTATTGAGCATGGCCAGGTGGTGCCTGGCGCAGGTGTCGTCGTCGTCATGCCAGAGGAGATAGAACACTTCCTTGCTCAATTTGATGTTCGTGCGCTCTTCGGCGTGGGGCCTGCAACTGCTCGAGAATTGGAACGCCTCGGCATTGAGCGCGTCACGGAACTCGCTGCAATGGATCCAGAACTTCTTGTTCGCCATCTCGGGCGCAGTCATGCCTACGGACTCGTCAATTTGGCTCGAGGTATCGACGATCGGCCAGTCGTCGCTGATCAAGTGTCGAAGTCGATTGGACATGAAGAAACCTTTGTTGAGGATGTCTTCGAGAAAGATGTTCTCGTAGAGCGACTTCGACGACAAGCGGTCGCAGTGGCAGACGCATTGAAATCAGCCGGTCGTCGAGGTCGCACTATCTCCGTGAAAATGAAAGACCCTTCGTTCAGAATTCGCTCTCGGTCGCAGTCACTCCTCAGTGGCGTTGATGATCATGTTGCTCTTTTCGAGGTCGCATGTGCACTTCTTGACCTCTTTGACCTGACTGAGGGCGTACGGCTCATTGGAATCTCAGTCTCAGGTCTCGAGGACGCCTCGGATCCCGTTCAATTGCGTCTTGATGTGACGAGTGACGAAGATGCTGCGAGTCAAAAAGCGCTCGATCTCCAGCAAGAGCGTGCTCAATTGGAAGACACGATCGCAGATATCAGAGAACGCTTTGGGCGACATGCTCTTGGTGCCGCCTCTTCGCTCGGTGGCTCAGGCCTTGCGGTGCCAGCGCAGCGTGACCAGCCCTTTGGCCCTTCTGAGACAACCGCTCCTCACGATGGAACCGGGTC
>Ga0164296_1001129_pt1 | contig 29449 bp, 24 predicted proteins | sample GEODES057metaG_FD_113533 | JGI IMG/M metagenome (GOLD analysis project Ga0164296, IMG submission 113533) | Dystrophic lake water microbial communities from Trout Bog Lake, Wisconsin, USA - GEODES057 metaG | ecosystem: Environmental > Aquatic > Freshwater > Lake | place: USA: Trout Bog Lake...
AGGGCGAATAACAGTGACTCTGAATCTCGAGCTCAATCCTTTGTGGAAAAGGCCCAGAGTGAAATGTCAGCTAGTCTTCCTGCGAAAGAGTAGTCTGTTTAGAATGGATTAGGCCATCCCTTAGATCAGATGGCCTAGTCTTAATCCTTAGATCAGAACGTACTTAGAGCTTCAGGGCTCACATCGGCCTCATAGTCGACGCCATCAAGACCAAAACCGAACAATTTTAAAAAATCTGCGTGATAAGAAGCGTAATCGGTTAGTTCATTGAGCGTTTCTTCTGTGACCTCATCCCAAATCGCTTCTACTTTTCTCTGGATTACAGGATCGAGTTCGAGTTCATCGACGCGATAACGGTTATCAGAATCAAGTCGCGGTTGGTCGGTATAGAGACATTCTTTGAAAAGCCTCTGGATTTGCTCAATGCAATGTTCATTGGTATCTGTTTCTTTCATCACCTTGATCAGGATTGAAAGATACAGTGACATTAAGGGGATCGCAGAACTTGCTTGGGTTACCAGTGCTTTGAGGACGGCGACATGGGCCTGCCCTTTGATAGCCTTCAAAGAAGCGCCTATGGATTTTGACGCCCGATCCAGATCCTCTTTGGCTTTACCGATGGTCGCTTGACCGTAGATGGGCCAAGTCAACTTATCACCGAGGTAAGTATAGGCCACGGTATGCGCGCCTTCAGCCAAGAGATTCTCGGCTTTCAACGCTTCAATCCAAAGTTCCCAATCTTCCCCTCCCATGACCTTAACCGTGTTAGCAATTTCCTCATCGGTAGCCGGTTCAATACTGATGTCAGTGATCTTGAGTGTATCGGTATTTAAGTTTTTGGAGAGGAGGGGCTTACCGATGGGTTTTAATACGGAGTTATAGACTTCACCGGTCTTTGGGTCAGTTCTTCTTGGAGAGGCAAGGCTATAGACCACTAGATCTACAGGGCCAAAATGTTCTTTTAGTGACGCAATCACAGAATCTTTCAATTCAGTGGAGAAAGCATCACCATTAATGGTTTGAGCCTTGAGCCCTTTAGCTCGGGCAGCGACTTGAAAGGCGGCCGTATTGTAATACCCTGCTGAGCCCAACTTTTCGGTGGGCGCTTTTTCAAAGCAAACGCCTAAAGTGTGAGCGCCGTAACCAAAGGCGGCCGTAATACGTGACGCTAGCCCGTACCCTGTTGAACTGCCGATGACCAATACGTTTTTAGGTCCCGATTGACCGCCGTTCCCTAAGGCAACCGTATAGTCAATCTGCTCTTGAACATTGAGAGCGCACCCTGTTGGGTGAGCATTGGTACAGATAAAGCCACGGACTTTGGGTTTAATGATCATGGAAAAGGCACCTAATTGTTATTGGAGGTCTGACATACACATTGAAGTATCTAATTATCCTCGAATTACCCGGGTTTGTGAGAATAAGGCTATTTATTTTTATCATGATGATCATCGTTAATGATCTGTAGCATGGGTTCGCAAGTGAACGAGACTCGTTGGATTGGGCGCCATAATGGTGCAGCTTAGGGGCCATCTTCACTTGGTCAGGTTCGTTTTTGTTCTTTATGAACCATAAATGACTATCAGATTGCTTATTTGATCAAGGCATGAGAATTGCTCCGATCTTTCTATCATTACATCCGATAGTTGCACGGATTGACCCGCAGCCCTTGATCTAACGAACTTCTCTATGCCTGAACGCGCCCCGATGGACACTCTGGATCATTATTTTCTTGAGGTTCGAGACATTATTTTAAAACGCCAAGACTGGATCACCGGATTGTTGCCGGCCAGTACGGCTATTACTTCCCATGGCAACTACACGGATGCCTGGGTGCGAGATAATGTCTACAGCATCCTCTCAGCATGGGGTTTAGGGCTTGCTTATCGAAAACAACTGGGTGGCAGCGATAAAGCCTACGAATTGGAACAAAGTGTCGTAAAACTGATGCGCGGCCTTCTGGTGGCCATGATGCATCAGGCGGACAAGGTCGAGAAGTTCAAGCACACGCAGGATCCACTAGATGCTTTGCATGCCAAATACGGAACTCACACTGGGAAAGCAGTTGTCGGCGATCGAGACTGGGGGCATCTGCAGCTAGATGCCACGTCACTGTATCTATTGATGCTGGCACAAATGACCTCTTCTGGTCTGCGAATCATTTTCAGTCTAGATGAAGTGAACTTCGTCCAGAATCTGGTGCACTACATCAGTAGAGCTTACAGAACACCGGATTATGGTATCTGGGAACGGGGTAATAAATTAAATCACGGCCAACCTGAGCTTAATGCTAGTTCGATTGGGATGGCTAAGGCGGCCCTAGAAGCCATGGCGGGCTGTAATCTCTTTGGTAAGGAAGGCGGGCAGGCTTCCATCATTCATGTCATCAGTGATGATATTGCGAGAACACGCATCACTCTTGGTGCCTTGTTGCCACGTGAGTCTATATCGAAGGAAGTTGATGCTGCGGTGCTCAGTATCACAGGATTTCCGGCGTTTGCCGTGGATTCCATAGAATTACGCGCAAAAACTAATCATTCAATTGTTTCGAAGCTCGAGGGTTATTACGGACTCAAACGATTCCTCTTGGATGGCCACCAAACAGTGATTGAAGATCCAACACGACTTCACTACGAGCCCCACGAACTTAAACAGTTCCAAGATATAGAATGTGAATGGCCGCTATTTTTTACCTATCTCTTATTGAATAATCTTTTCGCTGGGGACCATGAAAAGGCGGCCTACTATCGGGGCCGTTTAGATTCTATCTGCGTTCAGGAAGACGATCATAAGTTACTACCCGAACTTTATATTGTCCCCGAATCCGCCATACCCGATGAAAGGCTTGCTCCACACAGTCAAGGTCGCTTACCCAATGAAAATGTACCCCTGGTCTGGGCGCAGAGTCTCTATATTCTTGGATGTCTCATACAAGAAGGCCATCTTGAGCTTGACGATATCGACCCATTAGGTCGACATAAGGTCAATAAATCTTATGCTGATGCGACCGTACAAGTTGCCTTTCTGGCCGAAGATGCAAGCGTTCGCGCTCGCCTGAATCAAGTGGGTCTTCCCTCAGAGCTCATCAGTGATTTAAGTCCACTACAGATCCGTCAGGTGAGTGAACTAGAGGCAGCCTATGCCCATGTGGGTCGGAATGATCGCATGGAACTCACTGGGCGTCCGCCACATGAACTCAGAACCTTATCGACCTCAAGAATCTATTCTCTCGCTGGAAATCCATTATTGTTCCTGCCTGAATTCATGGATCAGAAAGGCTTTTATCTGGCTATGGATAATCAACTCTTCATCAGCCGCCTTAAAGCTCAGTTAATCTACATCAGTAATAACTGGGATACACCTAAGTGGCCCCTCTTGGTGATCAAGATTCAGGGCAACATGCTGAATGATCGGGACGCTGATTCACTAATTACTTTCCTTAAAGATTTAAGCTCACCCAAATACAAAGAAGCGAGCGTTAAAGTCGGGTATTTGTCGCATTTCTTGTTTACAACAGCCCAGGAAAAGATTGGTTACCTGCATGATTTTAAATTTTCAGAACCGTCCTGGGCGCCGATCATGCGTTATACAGGAGATGTGTTACCCATAGGTGATGGACCCCACTTTGCCTTGGAGTCCAACGAAATTACACAGTGGGAATTTCTAGACGATTCAGGCCTTCTCTACCAGTTACAGTCCACGACTAATCTTTACGCCCAACTTGAACTGCTTTCTCTGCTCGTTCAGCGCCAGGGTAAACACTCTATTGTAAGTACCGATTTCAGTGGGCCTGAAGTCATTGAATACACCCTGTCAGATCTCCTAGAAGAGTTGTATCTCCGTGCGGGTGATATTCATCTTTGGTATGTGGTAAGAAAAACAGCAGGTCTACTCGGTAAGCATGATGTTGCACTGGAGCAGGCGGCCACCGATATCATCGTTCGACAACACGGGTTATCCGTCGGCAGTGCTTACAGTGGTAAAGCCACCCTACGAAGGCCGGTGGAGTATCAAATTATTCTCGAAGCCATTCAAACCTATAATGCCGATGACACGAGTCAACAGGTCATCATTCAGGAGTTGATTCTCTATTTGGGTCTATTGATTAAGCAGAAGCCCGAACTCCTGAGAGATATGGATACGATTCGAGTAGGCCACATACTTCACCTCATTATTGCAAGACATAAACGCAAGACTAATTTGCCGTTTGATCAGTCCTATAACGAAATTCTGTCGATGCCGCCGCATGAAGTGGCCATGCGACTTAGGGAAGCGCTGGAAGCTCTGGATGCGAGTGAGCGTTTAGTGGATCAGGTGGAAACCCTTCACATCGATGGTGATGGCAGCCGATTGGAGTCTGTTGGCTTCACTGAACGTATGGATCCCATCAACTTTGGTGGAGCCGATGATTGGTACGACTGGCGTGAGCAGCAAGGGAGTATCGGTCGTGAAAATGATGCATTCTATAATGGTGTCTGGAAGATCCTTCATCATTGTAAGGGGTTGATGGTTGGTGTGCGATACAACAGTAATCGTCACATTGATAGTAATACTCTATTGTCACAGATGACGGCTGGTGAACATACCTTCCGCCTCCATATCAGTCATATTCTCAATAAGATCCAGGCGCCAGTTTATCGACAACTTTGTGTCGAAGCTTTAAATGCCTTGACTCAAATTTTCACGGATAATGAAACATTGCATATTGATGATACGTTGGTCACCGATATACTCATCGGTCATGCGGTCCGTATCAGTTGGTTAAAGCAGCATCCTCATCTGGTTAACCATTATGAGGAGTCGGTTTCACTGGCGTGGCAATCTTTTTACCAACAAGCACCGCATGTGGTTGCGAGTAGCATTCAAGATGCCTTAAATCATTTGCTAAACTCAGAAGACACCCTAGATTTGGAGCGCGTATGAAATTAGCTGGTGATATTGGCGGAACCAAGACCAATCTGGCATTGGTGGATACCCTGCCTGGTGGGGCACTTAGATTGATTCGGGAAATGACGTTCGACAGTGGCGCATATCTGACTTTCGAATCCTTACTTGATGCCTTTCTCGTGTCAGATGATGTCATCGATTCTGCGTGTTTTGGTATTGCAGGCCCGATCATCAATCAAACTTGTCAAACCACCAATCTCCCTTGGTTTATTGATGGCGAGCAACTTAAAACCAAATTCGGCACTCCAAAAGTTAGACTACTCAATGACCTTGAAGCCATGGCCATTGGGATGCGGGCTTTGGATGATGATGACCTTGTGGCTCTCAATCCAGGGGTCATGGGTCAATCTGGAAACATTGCTGTCATTGCGGCTGGAACAGGTCTAGGTGAAGCGATTCTCTATTGGGACGGTGAACAATATCATCCAATTGCGACGGAAGGTGGGCACGGAGACCTAGCAGCACAGACGCCCTTGCAGGACCAATTGGTTCAATATCTTCGACATCGGTTCAAAGAGCACGTCAGTTATGAACGCATTCTCTCGGGAGATGGCTTTGGACATCTTTATGATTTTCTAGTATCTACTCAGTACGGGCCACCTTGCGAGGCTGTACCCATTAAAGGCGAGGGCGATCGTGACCGAAACGCTGTGATTTCACGCCTTGGACTTCATGATGAAGATCCCGTATGTCGTGAAGTTCTGAGGTTGTTTGTTGAGATTTATGGAGCAGAGGCCGGCAATCTAGCACTTAAGGCACTATCCATCGGTGGTCTCTATATCGGTGGTGGTATCGGTCCCAAGATATTACCGTTTCTCAAAAATGGTGATTTCATGAGATCGTTCACAGCAAAGGGCCGTTTTGGTGAGTTATTAGCTAAGATCCCTGTTCGTGTTTCACTGAACCCTAAAACCCCGTTGCTAGGAGCCATGCATTATTTCCCCTAATGTCTTTCTACTCGATTCTTGTCTCTACGCTTTGTTAAACTCATTGGAGTACCGTCCATTTTGGACGAATTAATCAGCTGAAACTGGCTCATTCATGGACTTTTTCTACAGAATCTACGATCTTTCGAATTGGCAAATGGCGGGCCTATTCATTTCAATATTTGTTATCTTCGGTAATTTGGGTCTATGGTATTTCCGCTTTCATCTTCACCAAAGGATGCATATTGATTCGGATTCTAATGAGGCCGTTAATTATTTCGGCCAGATGATTGGCCTAATTTACGGAATCTTGACCGGTCTCATTATCGTGACGGCGTGGCAGAATTTTGATTCTGTCAACGACTATGTTGAAAATGAAGCCTCAGCGATCCTGATCTTTGAGCGCTCTGTAGGCTATATCAAAAGCCCTCAGACGGAACGTATCCATACCATGACGTTGTCTTATTTGAGGAACATTATCGAGGTTGAATGGCCCACTTATGCAAAAGGCGGTGAACCATTGAGGTTCGACCCACTAATCCGAAACATTCGAGATGCCCTTTATTCCATAAGGCCTGTTGATGAGGAACAAAAAAGTATCGTTGAAAAAGCTTTTGTAGCTTTCGAAAGAGTCATTATAGCGAGACAAAGTCGCATTGAAACCTATATCAACACCGGTATTCCCTCGGTCTTCTGGATTATTCTTACGGCCGGAGCGTTGATTACGCTTACTTTAACGTTTTTTGTTCATTTTAAGTCTTACAGCGCACAAGTCTGTTTAACGACTCTTTTTGCAATCTCAATTGGGCTTGTCTTTTTTCTTATGGCTGCTATTGATAACCCTTACCGAGGGCAGGTTCATGTTAGCCACGAACCCTATGAGGCGCTCTATAAAAACCTAGTGGCTCATCTGTATTAAGTTCTGGCGCGTCAGTTGATTCATGATCACGTGGCTATCTGGGTCTCTAATAGTTTATAAGGCAGACACTTCTCTTTCAGATAATTCAGAAAATCGATGGGAACACTCGAACAAACACGACCAAACTGGATTGTCTTTTTGATCGAGATATCCATAGACGCTGGTTTATTTGGAAAATAGCGAAGTTCTCTTTCTACAAACATCCATTCGTAATAGGCTGCTTGAAATTGATTGAGGTCTTCACCGCGAATTGAGATCTTAGCTTTCATTTCATCCACACATCATTAACACGATTGGAAATTCCGATCCAAAGTCATCGGGGGTTTATGGATGTGGATTTTAGGACTCAATCAACTAATGATTCCAATGAATGATTGTTAAATCATATATGCAGCTCATGCATATCACGGTCAGCGAACGCTCCGATGGTTGGCAGGAATATCCCTTCTTGCAGCTCCGGTATAGAGTTGTCTGGGTCGGCCGATCCGTTGCTCTGGATCCGAAATCATTTCTGCCCAATGAGCTACCCAGCCAACGGTGCGTCCCATAGCAAAGAGTGCTGTGAACATGTTGGTAGGAATGCCTAGTGCGTGGAGCACAATACCCGAATAAAAGTCGACATTTGGGTAGAGTTTCTTGCTGATGAAGTATTCGTCTTCAAGCGCAATGCGTTCAAGCTCAAGCGCGAGTTTGAATAACTTATCATCTTCAAGATTGAGTTCAGTGAGCACTTCATGGCAGGTGATTCGCATTAAGCTCGCTCTTGGGTCCATATTTTTATAGACTCTGTGACCAAAACCCATCAAACGGAACGGATCATTACGGTCTTTGGCTTTGGCAATGAATTCTGGAATTCTTGAGACATCACCGATTTGTTCGAGCATGTGAAGGACGGATTCATTGGCTCCACCATGCGCCGCACCCCATAGACATGCAATCCCAGCCGCCACACAGGCGTATGGGTTCGCGCCACTTGAACCTGCAAGGCGGACAGTTGAGGTAGATGCATTTTGCTCATGATCCGCATGCAAGATAAGAATACGATCAAGAGCACGTACCAAGACAGGATTGGCAACGTACTCATCGCAAGGCGTTGCATGCATCATGCGAAGGAAGTTCTCAACATACCCCAGCTTATTCTGCGGATACATGAACGGCATCCCGGTACTGTACTTGTGACACATGGCGACAATCGTCGGCACTTTGGCGAGCAAGCGGATACCGAATAATTCACGGTCGCTTTTGGAGCGGATATCTAAGGCTTCATGGTAAAAAGCGGATAGGGCGCCCACAACACCCACCATGATGGCCATTGGATGAGCGTCACGGCGGAAGCCTTTGAAGAAATTCGTCAACTGATCGTGCACCATCGTGTGCATTGTCACTTCATGGCGGAAGTGGCTAAGTGCATCTTCAGAAGGTAATTCACCGTTCAGAATCAGGTGACAAACTTCTAAAAAGTTGCAATGTTCCGCTAGTTGTTCAATTGGGTAACCGCGGTAGAGCAGGATCCCTGCATCACCATCGATGTAGGTGATTTGTGATCGGCAACTCGCAGTCGAGTTGAATCCTGGATCATAAGTAAACATGCCGGTATTTTTATAGAGCGCCTGGACGTCCGTAACGTCAGGGCCAATCGTTCCGGAAATAACCGGAAGTTCGCATAGTTTGGTCTCTTGGTCGATTAGACTAATGGAGCGGTCTGTCATGGCATATCTCGTAAATAGGTTTCCGGACTTGATGGAATTAGATTAAGGTATTAGCTTTGACAATCGCCTCCTTGGCTAGATCCGTGATGCGTTGCCAATCTTTGTTTTTTAGGGCTTCGGCTGGTGCAAGCCAGGAACCCCCGACGCAAGCAACATTATCAAGCGCAAGATAGTTCAGGTAATTATCAGGTGAGATACCGCCTGTAGGACAAAATGTCGCTTGTGGAATGGGTCCTTGAATTGCTTTAAGCATGGGAACACCGCCTGCATTTTCTGCGGGGAAGAACTTGAAGTGGTCAAGCCCATATTCAAGGCCCAACATCAATTCCGAGAGGCTCGAGATGCCTGGAATTAGCGCGATGTTCCCGTCGATTGCTGCTTGTAACAACGTAGGTGTGAGACCTGGGCTGATCGCAAAAACAGCGCCAGCCTCTTCAGCTGCGTTTAATTGTGTTGGGTTTAGAATCGTCCCTGCACCCACAATTGCGCCTTCTACCTCATACGTTATTTGACGAATAGCCTCAAGAGCGACCGGAGTTCTTAAGGTGATCTCGAGCACGCGAATCCCCCCAGCAACTAAGGCTTTGGCAAGGGGCACTGCGGTGGATAGATCTTTGATGACCATGACGGGCATTACGGGCCCTTGGGTGAGTACTGTTTTAGGCGCTACCTTCCAATGTGAAACAGACATAATTCGTTTATTTTCCTAGAAAGTTAATCGATAACAAATAAATTGCTGGCCCCTGTCTCTGCAGTAGTAGCCCCTAATCTGAAGCCTGCAAAGAGCTCGCGTCCCATCCCAACATGATGAGCCTTGACGCTATTTTCTTCAGGCAAACGACCTTGGAACTCTGTCGAATCGACCAGTACATTCAGATCACCTGTTTTAAGGTTCAGGGAGAGGATGTCGCCATTTCTCACCTTAGCGAGTGGCCCGCCGTTGATGCATTCTGGGTACATGTGAATGGCCGAAGGAACTTTTCCAGACGCTCCGGACATACGTCCATCCGTCACGAGCGCCACTTTAAATCCGCGATCTTGTAAAAGACCCAAAGACGGAGTGAGTTTATGTAATTCAGGCATACCGTTGGCTCTGGGGCCTTGGAAACGGATGACGGCCACGAAATCGCGTTCCAGCTCGCCGCGCTTAAAGGCAGCCATCATTTCTTCTTGATCATCGAATACAACCGCAGGTGCCTCGACCACTTGATGCTCTTCAGACACTGCCGACACTTTGCAGATGCCTCGGCCTAAATTGCCACGAATCAGATGGATGCCGCCGCCTGCGGAAAACGGTTTTTCTACGCTGCTAATTACAGAAGTATCAAGAGATTGACTGGGACCTTCACGCCAGAGTAATTGGTCATGATCAAGATAGGGTTCTTGCGTGTATTGGCGCATGCCCTTGTCTTTACCTATGGTGAGCGTATCTTCATGGAGGAGGCCATGATCCAAGAGTTCACGAATCAGGACACCGAGTCCACCCGCCGCGTGAAAGTGATTAACGTCAGCAGGACCATTTGGATAAATCCGAGTTAACTGTGGAATGGCGTGTGACAAATTGTCGAAATCATTCCAGTTGATAATGATCCCCGCCGCACGAGCGATCGCAACAAGATGCATCGTATGATTGGTCGATCCACCTGTTGCAAGCAGACCGATCAAAGCATTGATGATAGCTTTTTCATCGATAACCTTACCAATGGGTCTGAAATCATGGCCTTGTTCGGTAAAATTCAGTACCTGAAGTGCAGCTTGTTCAGTTAGCGCATCGCGTAATGGCGTATAAGGATTTACAAATGAGCTACCGGGTAAATGCAGACCCATGAGCTCAACCATCATTTGGTTGCTATTGGCTGTGCCATAGAATGTACAAGTCCCTGGGCTGTGATAAGACTTTGATTCAGAGTCTAATAATTCTTCACGCGTTAGTTTGCCTTCAGCATATTTTTGGCGCGCACGCGCTTTTTCTTTATTCGTAAGTCCAGATGGCATGGGACCTGCGGGTACAAATACGCCAGGAATGTGACCAAAGCTTAAGGCTCCAATCAAAAGCCCTGGAACGATTTTGTCACATACACCCAGATAGAGTGCACCATCAAACATATTATGGCTGAGACCAATTGCTGCCGACATGGCCACGACATCGCGACTGAAGAGTGAGAGTTCCATGCCAGGTTCACCTTGGGTGATCCCATCACACATGGCAGGTACACCACCAGCAAACTGGCACAACCCACCAGCATTTTCGATGGTTTTCTTAATGAGGTCCGGTGCGTCCTTATAGGGCTCATGGGCGCTCAACATGTCGTTATAAGATGAAATGATGGCAATGTTGGACTTTTTGCCCGCAGCCATATCGGCTTTTTCGGGTGAGCTACAAGCCGCAAAGCCATGAGCGAGATTACCGCAACCCAGTACCATCCGATGCGGACCACGTCCAATTGCTGCATCAATCCGCTCTAAATAGGCTTCTCGAGTTTTATGGCTCCGCTCGATGACTTCACGCGTCACCTTTTCTAGTAATGGGTTCATACCGTATTAGGCTCTTTGTCTGAGGGTTATTAGGATCAAGTTAAGAAACAGATCGTAGCTACGGGTTTATGGTGCAGCATCTAATTGATTTTCTTGCACTCATTGTGCCAGCAGCACCTGGAGTGCATTTTACGTGACTTTTAGCTTCTAATAACTCGAAGCCTATCCATTTGAGAGCAAATTACTGACGAACTGCCCACTTTGTGACCACCTCTATAGAGGGGCGAGGGGAGGGCTGTTGAGTTATGCCCCAGCTTCTGTTCGAGTCTTTAGCATTAAGTAGGGATAGATAATCACAGAGAGTGTGCCAGCGCCAATGAGCCCAGCGGCTGTTTCACTTCGCATAATCCCGGAATTGAGTCCGACATCAGTTAGAGCGATGAGGACAGGTAGCGTCGTCGCACTTGAATAGGCCAGTGCGATTCGATCTTCCTTGTTAAGGATATCTTTGTATAGATAGGTGGGAACGCCGCGCACGATGAGAAAGAGAATCAGAAAGAGGGGCACTCTCGATAGAGCGGTCGTAGAAGCAAGCAAACCTGATAAATCGAAATGAACTCCCGTGGTAATGAAAAAGATCGGGATGAATAGTCCAAATCCAATCGACTCAAAACGCTTACGGACTTCATGTCCTGTTTCGTTATTGCTCAAAAGACCCACTACCAACCCGGCGGCTAATGCGCCCAAAATGGCATCAAGTCCAAATTCTGCGGATATGAAGAATAGAGCTGCTAGAAAAAGGGCAGCGATGCGGATAGGGAGCTGTGCGGTGGTTTCAAGTTGTTCCTTCAGCATATCCAGCATTGCTGGTGTGGATATTCGGGTGGCAAGATAAGTGACGCCAGCAATAGCCGCCAAGAAAACAATCAGTAAACTGATATCCAGTGGATTTGGATTGCCTTGAGAAATAGCCAAAATAGACACAAGCACGATAGGCCCAAGCTCGCCAACAGCAGCCATAGCGACGGCACTATCTCCGAAGGCCGTGTCAAGATCGTGATTATCACGAAGTATAGGGATCAAAATGCCTAGGGCGCTCGTAGTTAAGGCGATGCCCACCATTAAGCTCGAAGCCACCATGTCTAACCGGACCAATATTAAACCCACCCCAACACCAATGGCCAAGGAAATCAACCAGGCTTTGAAGGCGCGTTGTAAGGTTTCCCCCCAAATCCGTTTTAGATCGAGTTCATAGCCGATCCAGAAAAATAGGAAAGCAATGCCGAATCGGGAGAGACTCATCAGTGCTGGTGATGGCTCCACCCACTTCAAAACATGGGGACCCGCCAGAATGCCGAGTAAAACTTCTACGGCAACAATGGGTAATTTAGGCTTTCGCGTGTAGTTGGCAATGACAGGCGCCAGAACAGCAAGGCATAACACCAATAAGAGCGGGGTGGCTTCACTTAGATTGGACATGTTCTATACACTTAATTTGATAAGGGATCGTCTATACGAGACCTTCTGCGCCGCCACGAAGAACTTCGATAGCGCCTTCAAGGGTCTGTCGGTGCAGTTTGTCCTTGATATCAATTTCAATATTGGCACTATCACGATGCATGGCTAAAAAATGAAGGAAAACCCTGAGGCCCTCTATGGCTTTATCGGGTTTTCCTATAAGCCCCATGTTGTAATGGAATCCATGGTAATTTTCATTTGGGTGTTTATTATCACGCGCATCAATATCACGGGCCAGCAAAATGGGATCCTTTCCAATCAGATGAGGGTGACGTCTCAGCAAACTTGTAGATTGATCTTTAGAAAGAATGTAGAGCGGGTCTTCGTGTTGAAAGCGGGTAATCATATGGATATTGTCACGAACGGCCTCCGAGACGGGGCTCTTCCAACCCGAATCAATGAGGAAAAACTCAAAACGGTGTTTGATCATGATCGATTTATCTTCCTGAATCACCCCTTCCAGAAAAGCGGCGGGTGAAGAGGTAACGGATTTGGTCGTTTGACTTGTGCGACTTCTGGAACGAGGCTTGTCAGTCATTGAATGCTCCATAGGTTGATCGATTGAATTAAAGTATAGGTTTCTAAGTTACTTGCCAGTGATTATTGCATTTTTTAACTGATTCATCGTTTCAATGCGTATTTTATTATTTTTCTCCTGGTTTCTCATTATCGAGATTGGGGTTGCATCTGCCAACGATGAACTACCCTCTTGGCGCCGTGGTGCCATCAAACAAGATCTAACGGCCTTTGTACGCGCTATTGAGACGCCTAATCAGTCACTCTTTGTTCCTGTCTCAGAACGCATTGCGGTATTTGATAATGATGGAACACTCTGGGCTGAGCAACCCCATTATGTACCCAGCTTATTTGTCTATGATCGGATCAGAGCACTATCAAAAGACCATCCTGAATGGATCCATGAATTGCCTTTCAAGTACGTACTCGAGAGTGATCAGAAAAAACTCACAACGCTCAGTTCGGACGAATACACGCAGTTACTGATTGCTTCACAAGAAAATGAATCTATTGATGCGTTTGAGCAGAAAGTTATGGATTGGTTAAGTTCTCATCGTCACCCTGAATTCAATCAACCATACATAGAGCTGGTCTACCAGCCGATGTTGGAGGTACTTCGTTACCTCAGACATCACGGATTTAAAACTTATATCGTTTCTGGGGGCGCTCGAGATTTCATGAGGCCCTGGACTGAAACGGTCTATGGCATCCCACCAGAACAAGTCATTGGCACAAGTTTACGTGAAACCTATGAGGTCAAGGACGGGCAACCCAACATACGTTCACTGTCTGAGCTCGATCTAATGAACAACAAGCAAGGTAAACCCGTGGGTATCCATGCTCATATTGGTCGCAAACCGATCATTGGTTTCGGCAATTCAGATGGTGACTATGAGATGTTGCAATGGATTAGTTCCAATCCAAAGCCTCACAGGGCCTATATCATTCACCATGATGATGCTGAACGTGAGTGGGCTTATGACCGGGTTTCCTTCATTGGCCAGTTAAACCGAGCGCTTGATGACGCGAATCGTTTTAATTGGCATATTGTCAGCATGAAGAATGACTGGTTGTCTATTTTCCCTAAGCACCTTTCATCGCGCGCTCATCGTTAAATTACCTATCAGATAATGGGTCCTTGAACGGTTGATGGATCACGTTGATATATACTCCAATAAATTAAACCAACCTATTCAACTCAATGACTTCCCCAGTTCGAACCGTCCCTCGTTTCAGTCTGATTTCAGCGACCATTTTTGTGTTACTCGCACTGTTTTCTGTTACGGGATGGTCTAACGAACTGGAAGCCCCTAAATCCATGGACTTGATGCATCACTGGATTGGTTATGCGGCTATCTGCCTGACGGTTCTTGCCTATGTCACCGCGATGACGGAAGACATGCACCACATGAGTAAGGCGAAGCCTATGGTTCTGGGTTCCGCGCTCATTTGGTTTTTGATCTTCGTGTATTACACCTATACTTTTGGAAATGCCAGTAGCGTTGCCCTGGTTTTCCAAAGCAATCTGACGTCGTACGCCGAGTTGTTTTTGTTTATTACTGTTTCGATGACCTTTCTCAATACGATGACTGAGCGGGGTATCTTTGATGTGCTGCGGATTTTGCTTGAAAACCGAGCATATACTTATCGACAGTTATTTTGGGTCACAGGCATCATCGCTTTTTTGTTATCTCTCGTTATCAGCAGTCTCACCGTTGGACTACTGATGGGCTACATCGTTCTTAATATCGGAAAAGGGCATAACCGCTTCATAGGGCTGGCTGGTTTGAATGCTGTTGTGGCCGCGAACGCAGGTGGTACTATGAGCCCATTGGGTGGGATTTCCACCTTTTTCGTCTGGCAACAGAACATGCTCCACTTCTGGGATTTCTTCGATTTAACGCTTCCCTGTCTCGTTAATTTCCTTATCCCAGCCATAATTATGAGTTTTTCTGTTGATCAGGGTGCGCCTGAACCTTCTCATCAAACGACGGTTTTGAAACGTGGTGGGAAGCGTGTGATTGTTATTTTCATCTTCACCTTTTCGATTACCATTCTCTCCAATGTTTATCTCCAGATGCCAGCGATTGCTGGGATGATGTTTGGCTTAGCCATCCTGCAGTTTTTTGCTTACTACCTGACTTCAACAGAGAAAAAGAACAGTAACGATTCCGACAAAGGCTTTGATGTGTTTAAGTGTGTTGCAGGCGTCGACTGGGATACTCTGATGTTTTTTTATGGCGCCATGATGATTGTTGGAGCGCTTACTTATCTCGGCTACATGGATGCCTTAGCTCATTATCTCTTCACTGAAATTAGCCCTACTGTGGCTAATATACTCATCGGACTATCTTCTTCATCGATTGATAACGGCACATTGATGTTTGCGGTCTTGAATATGCGGCCGCCTTTTCCAGAGAGCCAGTGGCTGCTTCTAACCTTAACTCTAGGTGTCGGTGGCAGTCTGTTAGCTATCGGTTCTGCGCCCGCTTTGCATGTATTGGGTTTGATGAAGGGTCATATCAAAGCAGGAGAGGGTTATACCTTCTCCATGCACTTACGTTGGATGCCCGCCATTCTTTTAGGTTTTTTTGGAAGCATTTTCACCTTGTATATCCAAAATGGTGGAACATTTTGAATGAATCCCCTAACCAGATTCACCGCTTATAGGCGGCTGCGCCAAAGAACCCGTTTGTAACTCCATTTCTTTGATCGTGTCACTAACATACTGCTCTCGAGTGTTCCTTCACACGCTAGGGTTTTTATTTATAGCTTTTCTGCCTCTTAATCCTTCCTTGTGCGAAGAATTGCATCCGGTCACTAGTGACGCCATGCTCAGCTATGGTGCCTATATGGATGGCTACTACGCGGATGATTTTGGAGGCTCCAATGACGAAGTATGGCGTAGTAAAGGAACTACTGAGCGGCTCAATATGCCAACCGCGAATATTGCTATGGCGTATGTCAGTAAAAGTACAAGTGATGATTCACCATGGGGAGGAGAACTAGGCTTTATGGGTGGTAGTAACCCAAATGATCAACGCCCCAATACATCACCCATTGCTGGCATGAATGTGCTTCACTATCTATCGAGAGCCAATGTGTCATTCCAGGTTAAGGAGGTTGAAGGGCTGAAATTATCGGCAGGGCTCATTAATAGTTTCATTGGGTATGAATCATTTTATGCCGGTCTTAATAGTAATTACACCCGAGCCTATATAGCCGATTACACACCTTATTTCTTAATTGGAGCGGGTGGTCAATATACGGTGAACACGGATTTATCTTTCAGCTTATTTCTCGTTACAGACTATAACTACTTACAGTGGATCAACAACGTACCTAAGTACGCATCACAGATTTGCTACCGGTTCACACCGCAATGGACGTTCACAGAGAATGTGTTTTTCGGCGCTGAACAACAGAACACCGCTTTACAGTATTGGCGAGGTCTTTCTGACTCGATCATTCAGTGGGAGCAAGAAGATCTCCTATTTGCTCTCGCCTATGATATCGGGACAGAACAACGTTCGACCTCACAACTCAGATCTGTTTGGATGGGCAGTGCCTTTTGGGCGCGTTGGAAGATAAAAGGGCCATGGGCTATGTCGGTTCGTCCTGAGGTCTATTGGGACCCTAATGGTGAATTGACTGGATACCAGCAAAGTATCAGCGCTATAACGCTTACAGGCGAATATAAAGTTCCAGTAGGTCCTGCGTTCATGGCGCTACGAACCGAATTTAGGCACGATACGTCAACCGGACCACAAGGCGGATTCTATAATCCGGCGAGTAATCAGCAACAGTTAGTCCCAGGTCAAAACCTCTTCTTTATCTCTATGATCTGGTCTTATGATAAAAACTGATCTTCGATTAAAGGTGCAATTGTTCCAGTATCAGTAACTCAGATGTACTTGAGCACAGGGTACCTGCATGTGCTCAACGCATTGCTGAATCTGGTTCTAAGGTATTCGATATTGTCAGGTCCCTTACGGACGGAGTGAAAGACGCATCCACCGATAATCGCTCAGGCTGAAAAGAAAGGAAAATGGCTTGCGATTCGAAAAAATGAAAGGGTGAAACGACTAGCGGGGTGGGGCGCGATTGTAGCTGTTCCTACGATGGCTTTACGCATGTATGAAACCAATTTTAACTGTATGCCGGTCTATGACGGGACCTATGGTTATCTAGCCGCTTTTTTTTTCACTGGTTTTATATGTCGCGAACTGTACAGGAAGCTTATGAACAATCGTGTTGGTTATCAGCTCAATTTCACCGGGTCTGAATCTTCATGTTGTATCGTGGTTATGATGAGCGCATGATCACTTCGTTCGGGTTCGTATCGAACTAGGAGGATTCCATATGAGTCAATCATCCCAATCCCTTGTCCTTTGGTTTGATGAAATTGGCATCGAAGATGTTGGCCTTGTCGGTGGTAAAAATGCTTCCTTGGGTGAGATGTATCGTGAGTTGGTTCCTAAGGGGATTCTCATACCGAACGGTTTCGCCATTACAGCATCGGCCTTTTTCGAATTTTTAGCGTTTACATCGGTCGATCGCTCTATTCAGGATATTCTCCAGGGCCTTGATACGCATAATATCCTAGATCTTCAGGCACGCGGACAGTCTTGTCGACAAGCTATCATTGCCGCCCCTTTCCCGACTCATCTTGAGCAAGCGATTCGAGAAGCGTACCGACAGCTTTGCAGGGGTTCAAACAAACCACTTGATGTCGCAGTTAGATCGAGTGCGACTGCTGAAGATCTCCCCGATGCCAGCTTTGCAGGCCAACAAGAAACCTATCTGAACGTTCAAGGGATCGACTCTTTGCTTGAGTACTGCAAGCGCTGCTTTGCTTCACTGTATACGGATCGCGCCATTTCATATCGATTTGATCGAGGATTCATCGATCAAAAAATCGGTCTATCGATCGGTGTACAAATTATGGTTCGTTCCGATCTGGCTGCTTCTGGAGTCATGTTTTCTATCGATACAGAAACGGGATTTGAGCAATCCGTATTGATCAATGGCTCCTATGGTCTTGGTGAAAACATCGTCCTGGGGGCAGTTAATCCAGACGAATTCTACGTCTTCAAACCAACGTTAAAGTCTGGGTATAGACCTATTCTACGGAAGAACCTGGGTAGTAAAGAGATGAAGCTCATTTACGATCTTGGGGGAGGGCGAATGACCCGGAATGTCCCTGTCGCTCAAGAGGATCAGAAAGCTTTCTGTATCACGGATGATGAAATTCTGACCTTGGCACGATGGGCCTGTGACATTGAAGATCATTACAGTCGTAAATCAGGATATTACAAGCCGATGGATATGGAGTGGGCTAAAGACGGTCTCACCGGGCAACTCTACATTGTTCAGGCTCGTCCCGAGACAGTTCACTCTAGACGATCAAAGGACGTTATTGAAACGTATCGACTCAGCACTCATAACGCTCAAGCCCTGGTGAGTGGTCACAGCGTGGGTGGACGCATCGGTCAAGGGAAAGTCAGAATCATTAATTCAGTTAAAGATTTACATCTATTCGAGCCCGGAGAGGTTCTTGTTGCCGATCGAACGGATCCTGATTGGGAGCCCTCGATGAAAATCGCAGCAGCTATTGTGACTAATAGAGGAGGGCGAACATGTCATGCGGCTATTGTCAGTCGTGAGCTTGGGCTACCAGCGGTAGTCGGAACTGAGCGTGCAACTGAACTTCTCAAAAGTGGACAACCGGTAACGGTCTCTTGTGCTGAGGGTGATAAGGGTTTTGTCTATGATGGCCTCATTCCGTTTCACGTTGAACAGCAATCCCTAGAAGAGATTTCTCGGCCCAACACCAAAATCATGCTGAATGTTGGCAACCCAGAGGAAGCGTTCCGTTTGTCATTCCTACCAAATGACGGCGTTGGGTTGGCGCGTATGGAATTCATCATTACCACTTACATTAAAATTCATCCGAAAGCACTGATTGATTACTCACAAGGCCTTCCAGATGGAGTGAAAGCCGCCATAGATGAACTAACGGCTGGCTATCCTGATAAACCCAATTTCTTTGTCGAGCGTCTTGCCCAAGGTGTCGCCATGATCGCGGCCGCTTTCTACCCGAATGATGTCATCGTTCGTATGAGTGATTTTAAAACGAATGAATACGCTAATCTGGTTGGTGGCACCCCTTATGAGCCTCATGAGGAAAATCCGATGATTGGTTTTAGGGGCGCCAGTCGTTATTACAATGATCGTTATCGTGATGGCTTTGCGCTTGAGTGCCAAGCGATGCGAAAGGTTCGAAATGACATGGGACTCACGAATCTTAAGATCATGATTCCCTTCTGCCGAACGCTAGAAGAAGGGCACCTAGTGATTCATGAGCTCAAGAAAAATGGCCTTACTCAGGGCGAAAATGGCCTGGAAATTTATGTGATGTGTGAGATTCCGAGTAATGTCATTTTAGCCAAAGAGTTTGCCGAGATTTTTGATGGGTTCTCCATTGGATCCAATGATCTTACTCAGCTTATCCTCGGTGTCGATCGGGACTCTGAAATCGTAGCCCCAATTTTTGATGAGCGTAACCCTGCAGTGACTCGGTCCATTGCTAAAGTCATCCATGAGGCTAAGGCCGCGGGTAAAAAGATCGGAATTTGCGGGCAAGCCCCGAGCGATTATCCGGAATTCACCGAGTTCTTAGTTAGGGAGGGTATTGATAGCCTCTCACTCAACCCAGATGTGCTCCTCAGTATGACCTTATCAGTGCTCAAAATCGAAGCCTCTGAGAACAAACCTACCGCAAAGTCTTAAGGTTGATTGAGTGAGCCTTAGTGTTGAGCGCTGATGCAAGGATGTCCATAGAACATAGGTATGTCTCAAGGAATCTTACCTCCGTCGACGTAAGCTTCTCCCTCTATTGAGATTAGAGCGTTTCTGCGTTGCGCTTAATGTGATCTTCTATTTCTTTAATGTTTATGAGTTGATCTGTAGAAATGATAAGGGTATGGGATAGTTCGTATGTTCCGAGCGGATGAAATAATCGACTTTGATTCTCATATACAGATAGGGACGCCTCTGAGGGATCAAGCTTTAAACGTTCTCTATCTAAAATCCTCTGTTTTGCGATGGGTGGGCTTGCTTGACACAACAATATAAGAGGTGTGAAGCCTAATTGCTTGGCGTAATCGATCGCCGCGGTACGTTGGCTTAACTTTAAATAAGTCGCATCTAAAATGGTATTGAAGTCTGATCCAAGACTCAGTTCAGCAATCTTAAGAAGTTCTTGATACGTCTTTTCTGATATATCGTCTGTGTAGATATCTGATCCTTCTGGAGAACGTGTCGTATCGAGGGGCCCATAGCCCTTGAGTTTTTTTCGAATCACATCGGATCGAATATGGATAGCGCCTAGAGTGAGCGCTAAACGATGAGCAACATGAGATTTTCCAGAACCCGATAACCCGCACATCATGACCAGGAAGGGCTTGTGTTTTTTTTGGGTTAACTGATACGCGTATTCAAGGTAGGTTTGGATTACCGTGACGAAGTGCTGACGTTGATCTTGCATTTGAGTCTGTTGGAGTTCTATAGCATTCACTTTCGCCCTGACCATGGCTCGATAGGCTTTAAAGTAGCTATGAAGTTTGAGTCCCTCATAGTCTCCTGTGTGCTCTAGATACCGGTTCAAAAACGCATAGGCAAGATCATTTCGATTGTTCACCTCTAGATCCATCAGAAGAAATGCGACCTCATTGGCGATATCAATCCACCGAAGTGGAAGGCTAAATTCAATGCCATCGAAGGGGACGGGTTCGTGATCTAACATCACGATATTCATGAGATGGAGGTCACCATGACACTCTCTAATCAAGCCATTGTGATGCCGATGCCTCATCACCTCTTTGAGCGAATCGAACCGAGCGTTGGCCCATCCTTCAATGTGTGACAATACATCAGCATCAATCTGAAGTTCAGCAGTCTGGATGCTATGCAGCATCTCGAAATTGGCTAATACGTGTGGATGGATGAAACAAACATTTGCTAGTGTGCTTGTGAGCGGTTCGGCCCTTTCTAGATGGAAAGTAGCGATACTCCTTGCCAAGTGCTCTATGTCTTTTTCAGATAATTGATCGTTAATGATCCGATAACTCAACAATTCGATGTCATTGAATCGTCTCATTTTGATGGCATACTCAACGGGTTGGCCAATTCCATCCATAATCAGATGTTGATGAGCGTCATGCTCTGTGATCGGGACGACACCTAAGTACAGGCCGTTTGAGAAACGCCCATTTAATCTCACCTCCTCAACGCAATAGAACTGGCGTAAAGCTAAAGTGCTGAAATCGAGGAAATTGAAATGAACTGGTTTTTTGACCTTATAAGCGTAGTCACCGGCTAAAAAAACCCAGGATATATGGGTTTCATGAAGCTTCACTTCATTGGGGCGTGGATGATAAGCCTCAGGTTTAAGTAAGCTTTGAACCAGATCCAAGCAGGGCATAGGATAATATTTACTGGAGTGATTGAGGCATCATACCTTCCAATGGACGAATCGATCCAGATTCTCCAGTTACTTTCGATCAAGTGAGTTCAATTATGAAGACTAAAGGGATCAGTGTGATGGGTTTATTGATGTTGTTACCCTTAATGCAGGGATGCGAAGGACCCACGGTAACCCGTACAGATAAAAATGGTAAAACCATTACAGAATGTAAATACGGCGCAGACAAGGATTACGGCTATTGCCGATCTAAGGCGCAAAAAGATAAAGAAGAAGGTAAATGGGAATACGACGCTCAAGGAGGCTGAGGGTTGCTTTCGTAGTTGATGAGCCGCTTTTATTCTCAGTAATTGTCTTTTAACGTCAATCCGAACGGTGCAAATGCGACCATGGCGAGTTTTAGATGTTGGAAGGCAAATGGCAGACCAATGATCGATACCGCGAGTGGAATCGCTAGGACTAGGTGACTTAGGAAGATCCATAGACCTGCGAAGATGACCCATACTACATTGGCGACTGAGACCAGTGGGTCAAACTCAGCCGCTGCATACTCTTTACCGAATGGAAAGAGGGCCAGACCCGCGATTTTGAAACATTGCAAACCGAATGGGATCCCCACGATGGTAAGGCAGCAAAGAAGGCCTGCAAAAAGATATTCGACGGCTGTGATGATGCCCCCACCGAAAAGTGCCCAAAGGATATTGAGAAAGATGTTGACCATGGTGAACTCGCTCTAGAAAGGGTTCGTCAGAGCTTTTTTCAATGAAACCAAGAGGTGTGTAAACCAACTGACACCCGTTGAGTACGTTTTAGGCGTTTCACCCTTGGTGGCTGTCGGCATAACCTTGGTGAATTCACCGTCCGTCATTTCTAAATACCCGCCTTCATTCAGTGGGCATTTCCAGTTATCTCCATCAAACACAGTACACACATGGCTTTCTATGCGTTGGGTCAACTGTATGACGCGTTGCTGTGTGAAATCAATGCGAAAGCGGACGGTTTCGACACGACGCTCACCACCATGATCAAGGCATTCCAATATATGCTCGTGAAAACTGGGTGTCTTTTCATTGAAGCACCATTGTTCATAAACCGATCGTTCACTGATGCCTGTATTTTTTTCAATCGTAGAACCGATCATTGAGGCTGCGAGATAGAAACCCGCTAAAATGGCCAATAAGTTTCTCATGGTGGATTCTCTATTGAGTCAATCGTGTACCGGGAGCCTATCACAGCTTTGATCCTTTTTAATCCACATATTAGTCACTCATCCCTCATGTCATTCCGCCTTTGTGCTCTATCGGTTCTGCTGATCAATCTCAATGCCTGTTCCAAAACATTCATGAGAAATCCTGAAAGTGGTGAGGTCGCCCAATGCTTCGCAACCGGGATGTACCCTATGCAGAATGAGCTCGAATGCATGAAGCTCTATGAAGATAAAGGCTGGGTAAGAGTTGACTCTAATACGATACAAAAGGAGTCACTCGAGATGAGCGAGCGTGAAGCCGATACCCGTGCGTGTTATCAAGGACTGGTTCAGAATCCCAACTTCACTGCATTGATCCATAATCTTGCACTCGGGTCCGTTAAAGACCAGAGTCCAAGCTATTATTTGGTCAGTTCAACACCTTCGCTTGCCGACCAGGGTGTTTTAAAGATTTATCGATCTTTAAAAAAGGAATGCATGGAACAATCAAGTGCCATGCTGATCAAAACTGGTGCCTCCCAATCCGAGATAGAAATTGATCATGGGAGTGTCGTGGCTGAAGATCACTTAGTTAAGGCTTTATCCGAAGGTCAGCTGAGTTACGGATCCTATGCGAAATTTCGTAACGCCTTGAATGACTTGAAGGATAGTGCTTTCGCCATGATCCAGTCTGAGTTGACCTCAAAAAGGGATAATGTGAGTCAGCGTTGTCTTGCTATTGTCCGTGAATTTGAAAAAAAACGAGATCAGATATTAGACGAGGCTGGGGTCGCTCACTGAGTGTATGATAGAAATTCACATTTTCTTGGAAATATAGCTATGAAAGGTCATCACGAAATCATCAGTCGTCTAAACCGTTTACTCGCCGGTGAATTGACAGCGATTGATCAATACTTCATTCATAGTCATATGTGTCGTGAATGGGGGTTTGAGAAGCTCTATGAACAGATCCACCATGAGATGCAGGAAGAACAGCACCATGCTAGCCGCCTCATTTCAAGAATTCTCTTTCTTGAAGGCATGCCTGATCTCGCAACGAGGACGCCTTTAAATATCGGACAAACGGTGCCCGAGCAGTTTCAAAAAGATCTTGATCTCGAGTATTCAGTGATCAAAGAACTGAAAGAAGTGATGTATTTGGCTGAGCAACTGAAGGATTTTCCGACCCGTGATCTACTGCTTGATCTCTTGAGGGATACTGAAGAAGACCATGCCCATTGGCTTGAAAAACAACTAGGATTGATTGAAAGAGTCGGATTACAGAACTATCTCGAATCTCAAGTTGAGTCGTAAGAACTCCCCAGGAAACAGCCGCTCATGTAAGAGCGGCGGCTCTTAACCTTAAACTATTTTTTTGCGGGTGGGCTCGCGTTTTTTAGCTGAGAGAGGATCTGCGCCTTAGCTTCAAGCCAATCCTGTTGGTCAAAACCTGGCGCAAAACTCCTTCTTTCAGCTAGAAAATAAGCCGCTTCTTCAACCATCTTATTGATGGTGGCCTGGTCAGGTGCCTTTGAAACCGGTGTTTTTTTCGCTCGAGTTGCCTTGGCTACTGTCGTCTCCTTGGTGAGTTTCGCGGCCGCAGTTTTTGCAGTAGTGGTTTTAGTGGCTTTTGCCTTCTTTGGCACGTCGGCTTCGGTGGACTTACTCATGGCTAAACCTCATGTTGAAGATGCCCGTCTATAATAATTCCGAATAATTACTCTATGGAAGCTTCTATTTGGAAATAATCTAATCTCAATACCGATCTCTTGGGTTTTGATGGTGGTTTGAAAGAGCTGAAAGCCCAACCCTCTGATGGGCGTTGGATCAGCTATAATCCAAATGTGATTGCAGTCTCTCTGCGTCATTTTTTTATTGAGGTCAATATGCGTTTTCTACTTATCATCACTCTCCTCCTGGTTGACCTAAGTCTGATTGGTTGTGGCACGAAACTCGAGGGCACACCAGAGAATCAAAGAAACGCCATCAACGGGATGGAAGCCGATACTTTGGTCAAGCTTCGGTCGAAGTATCCTGATTCGCGTGGCTATTTCAAAAAAGCTGTTGGTTATGCGGTGTTCGATTCGAGTGGTGGCAAGTTTATGTTCGGTGGACTGGACCATGGCAATGGTGTGGCTGTAAATGCGCGCACAGGTCGCAGAACTTATATGAAAATGTTCGAACTACAGCCTGGATTTGGTTTTGGTTTCACTAATTTCCGCATTGTCTTTGTGTTCACCAATCTTGAAACATTCAATGACTTCATCGATTCAGGCTGGGAGTTTGGAAGCCGTGCCGCAGCTGCTGCCAAAACCAAGACAGAAGGTGGTGCTGCTGAAGCTGGCTATGAAGTCAGACCCGGCATGACTATGTGGCAGTTGACAGAAGAAGGCGCTGTAGTAGGCGTAAGTATTACTGGGGCCAAATATTGGCATAATGATGACCTCAATAACCCCTCCCCAACGAAGAAATAATTATCGCGAAACTTCTTGATCATTTACTCATGCTCCCTAAGCAAGTATGTACGACTGCTCAAAGAGTGATCTTTAGGTTTTAAACGCAATCATCTGTTTTTTGGAAATTGACATGCCCATATACCGCTCATACACCACCACTCAAGGACGCAATATGGCTGGAGCACGCTCCCTATGGCGTGCGACAGGAATGAAGGATGGTGATTTCAATAAGCCTATTATCGCTGTCGCAAACTCCTTCACTCAATTTGTACCTGGTCATGTTCACCTAAAAGACTTGGGGCAGTTAGTAGCACGAGAGATTGAAGCAGCGGGTGGTGTCGCCAAAGAATTCAACACCATCGCTGTGGATGATGGCATTGCAATGGGACATGATGGCATGCTTTACAGCTTGCCCAGCCGTGATCTTATTGCTGATAGCGTCGAGTATATGGTGAATGCGCATTGTGCCGATGCTATTGTTTGTATTTCTAACTGCGACAAAATTACACCGGGTATGCTGATGGCGGCTATGCGTCTCAATATCCCTGTTATTTTCGTATCCGGTGGCCCTATGGAAGCGGGCAAGGTGCGTTTGGCTAATCCGGATACGCATGCTTTTGATATCAAAAAGCTGGATCTCATTGACGCCATGGTAATGGCGGCGGATCAAAAAGTTAGTGACTCAGATCTCGCTGAGGTTGAACGCTCAGCCTGTCCTACCTGTGGTTCCTGCTCAGGCATGTTTACAGCCAATTCGATGAATTGCTTAACTGAAGCCTTAGGGCTTTCTCTACCAGGCAATGGAACAGTTGTTGCGACACACGCGGACCGCGAGCAGTTATTCAAACAGGCCGGTCATCAAATTGTCGCGCTTGCCAAGCGCTATTACGAGCAGGAGGATGACTCTGTTCTACCGAGATCAATAGGGTTTAAGGCCTTCGAGAATGCCATTGCACTTGATATTGCTATGGGTGGATCGACCAACACCATTTTGCATTTACTAGCGATCGCCCAGGAAGCAGGGATCCCATTTACTATGGACGATATTGATCGCATGTCAAAAGTGGTGCCGCAACTCTGTAAGGTCGCTCCCAATACCAATAAATATCACATTGAAGATGTTCATCGTGCGGGTGGCATTATGGCTATCTTGGGTGAGCTCGATCGCGCAGGAAAACTTCATACGGATGTCCCTACCGTTCATGCAAAGACCATGAAAGATGCGCTACAAGAGTGGGATATTGCATTAAATCCAACTGAAGCAGTCCAAAACTTCTATAAGGCTGGGCCCGCTGGTATCCCATCGCAAGTTGCGTTCAGTCAGAATACCCGCTGGCCTTCACTGGATCTAGACCGTGCCGAAGGGTGTATCCGTTCGTTTGAGCATGCATTCAGTAAAGAAGGCGGTCTTGCTGTGCTTCATGGCAATATCGCGCTCAATGGTTGTGTCGTTAAAACTGCGGGTGTTGACGACAGTCTTCTTGTATTTGAAGGGCCCGCTCATGTCGTTGAATCGCAAGAAGAGGCGGTAGAAAACATTCTCGCTGATAAGGTTAAGGCGGGTGAGGTGGTGGTGGTCCGCTACGAGGGGCCCAAAGGAGGGCCTGGGATGCAAGAGATGCTCTATCCAACGAGTTACATCAAATCAAAAGGCCTTGGAAAAGCCTGCGCTTTAATGACCGATGGACGTTTTTCTGGTGGTACATCCGGTTTGTCCATTGGTCACTGTTCTCCTGAGGCTGCTGCAGGCGGGGCTATTGGTTTGGTGCAAACGGGAGATCTGATTCGTATCGATATTCCCAATCGATCTATCAATGTGCTACTCAGTGAAGAGATATTAGTTGAGCGTAGAAGTCTACAAGACCAACTTGGATGGAAACCATCCAAGCCAAGGGCTCGTAAGGTCTCGATTGCACTTAAAGCGTATGCTAAGTTTGCAACCTCTGCTGATAAAGGTGCTATTCGAGATGTCTCACTGATCGGAGATGAATGAACTTAAAGTCCAATGATTGATGGTTAGCCTAACGAGTAGGTGTCGTAAAATAAGATTTCTTCTGATCGAATGGAAGCCAGAAATAAAAAGTAACCTGCTTATCACTCACATCCAGTCTGATAAAGCCTGACAGGTTATCAACGAGCTTTTTGGCTAACCAGAGACCTAATCCTGATCCACTAATTTCTTCAGTCCCGTTAGCCCGGTAATATCTGGAGAATACATGAGCCTTATCGGGTGGTCCAGAAGGACCGATTGAGTTGATGCAGCGAAATGCAGTCCCCATCCTACCTTGGTGTTTCACGATGCCACAGCTTATGTCAATGGGTGCATCCGGTGGTGAGTACTTCAGGGCATTATCGATAAGCATTGTAATGATCCGTTCCATAATAAACGGATCTGATCTTACGGTTATTTTATTAATGAGGTGCAACCTGATCCGTTCTGGATCGCCTGTTTGCTGTTTTATATTTTCTATTAAGTCGTTGATGTTGATAGTACTTGAATTGATTTTCATGCCTTTGTGCAACACGGCATCTAGATCAAGACATCTGTTGATGATGCTTGACATATCATCAATGGCTTTAGACTGCTTATCGAGTCTATCTAGATCTGTTTGTGTGTCTGAAGCGGTATGGACTGACTCGATCGATTTCTTAAGTATCGTGAGGCTTCCTCTTAACTCTCTAGACAGCATAGACATCAAGTCTGCTTGTGTTTTACGAAGTTCTTTTTCGGAATCTCTGGCACGCCTAATTTCGGAGATAAATACACTGCCAAATAGGGCAATAATTACCGTATAGAATGCGCCGATTAAGGTCAATTCTGATTCTGGGGTAAAAATGCGTAGTGCAATCAAATTCAGTACCACACTGAACATAACTGCCCGCATTGAAAAGAAATAAGAAAAACAGATTGTTATTGGGGCATAAGGGAATAAAGGGTAATGTTGTAAAAAGTGACCCCCTTCATATTGAAGCATTTTTTGTTGTACCGCCCAGCTGATTAGGGTCCCAATAAAAACGATAAGATAAGGTTCTATGTCAGCCCAGGACGCCGCCCTGAAATTTTGTGCTGTGAATATCACATTGTGTTCACTCGATTTAGGCAACATATGACAGTCCTAATGGCATCGTAAAGTCAGGCAAAATATAGAACAGAACGTTAGCTTTCTTCTACGTGCAACTCAAGCCACGACTTAAGTCTTCACGTCGCTTGAATCAATAAATGAGGCAGTATAACTCGTCATCGACGTTCGGAAGGAATGAGTTATTTTGTCGATCAAATTGCCCTAATGGGTCGGAGATGAACTTGCTTGGTGCAAGACTAGTCATCATTCTTTTTCTTGTTTTAGTTTAAACCGTTCGATTTACACTTCGACCACACCCGCACAAATACCCAGAGCTGCAGAAATTTTAAGCAACTTCTCGTGCTCTTTAGACTCCACCTCACTGCAGTACAAGCCACCCCGTAAAGCAGATTCGAAAATAATTCCCCGTACATTATCATCGAGACTGGCTTGCTCGGTATATAAAGTCTGCTACAAACCTTCCAATGGAGATGCGCATTCAATCAATGCTTCAGACTTACGATTACGGGCTTCGTTCTTAGCTCAGATTCCTCCACCTTCGCACCAAGAATCTCTTACAATGGAGTTTCGATGACGGCAAGTTCATTATCCTCAATGTTTCCGTTAGCAAGACACCCACCAATCATGCTCGTCAGCGCCAAATCATAAATTCTAGTAGCGTACACATCACCATGATAGATCACGCTGTTTTCAATTACGTTGCGACTCCCTAGGGTCCAGCTTACAACCAGTCCGTCCACCAGACAGGCTGTCGTTCATCGGAAATGTGAAACGGTCTACGAGTTTATGACAGAAGGCCACACCAGAACGGAGTTATCTTAAGAGTCTAATCGACGGGAGAAGGTTGCAAATCCCATCACATTAGGCACCACAACCATAACAGCACTGGCCACCCCAGACTTAGCAAGTAACCCAACCTCGTACAGGAAAGACCCCGCATTGTCATAAATGCCTGAAAACTGCATGACCGATAGTGTCTTTTTTGATAAGTTCTGTCGGTGGTATTTGCTATCCTGTTAAGGGACAAACGCCTCCGTTGGCCAATGTAGCGGCTGCAATCGATAGCATCGAAAATGTCATCTCGATACTGCAGCAAGAAAGATAAAGATCCATCATCTTGTGCAAATCGACATCACGTGACAGTTCTTTACGACCACTCAATCAGTACGCGATAGCGAAATTATTGTGCACGGTATCAAGCTCAGATTGCTTTGTTTGTTCACTGAAAC
>Ga0164296_1001131_pt1 | contig 29393 bp, 38 predicted proteins | sample GEODES057metaG_FD_113533 | JGI IMG/M metagenome (GOLD analysis project Ga0164296, IMG submission 113533) | Dystrophic lake water microbial communities from Trout Bog Lake, Wisconsin, USA - GEODES057 metaG | ecosystem: Environmental > Aquatic > Freshwater > Lake | place: USA: Trout Bog Lake...
AGATTCAGATCTTTTCTACGTTCTGAGATCTTAGCAAATTCTGTAGGATCTTCTATTAGCCTGCTTAGTGCTTTAGATTCTTTATTAGTTTGTGGTGCCCAGAAACTCATAATTGCTCCTTAACTGTTAAACGCTAGTATACTGTCATTTAACCAAAATGTCAACCTCTTTAAATGGACTTTCTTTCATAGGAACTTTGACAAACTTGCGGCCACGCTTGTCTAGTTTTTGTTTTGTAGTGTAGTAGATAGGAGCACCTTCGCCCCATTTTTGATATCCTACAGCTCGTTCACCCTTCATTAGGTATGTGTGGTTTGGCTGGCGATAGTCTACCTCCCAAACCGTTACTTCTCGAATAACTTCTAGGGCCATGTTAGTTCCTAATTAGATTTAAGATTGATTGTTGGAGTTCTGCTACTTCATCATTAGGTACATAGAAGTCTGTAGTTGGATCCCAATATTCGCCGGCCTTGGCATCGTAGTATAGGACACGACCGTTTGGATAATGAAATGGGCCTTCTAAGCCTTTGCGACTACCGTATTCTTTACCGTGTTGGAAAACTGCATAGCCCATAACTTGCACTCCTTATTAACTAAACAAGTGCCATTATAGACTATTTTGAGCTAGTTGTCAACCGTTTTTTGCTAAAAAGTGGTTGGAAAACCACTCAATTGGATGACATTCAGTACCAAACTCATGGCCATGTGCTCGCATTGGTATTCTAGCCATAGCCACAAAAGCCGCATCACGTGCTTGTTGTAGTAGATAAATGTCTTGATCTGGATTTACATCTAGTTCGCTGATATGCCCTTTCCAGAATAAGGGAATATCTTCTACACACCAGCGTGCTTCTACCCCATTGGGGTCTATGCTGTATAATCGCTCAGCGGCAGCATACAAGTTAGTCCAACCTTCCTTGCGTTCTGGATAACCAATACGCACCTTCATGGTCTTGTCAAAGAAACCTGGAGGTACACAAAGTGGAGGAGCAATAGGGTTTAGCATTTTACCTACATGACTGTAACCATCATAGTGGCGTGTTAGTTCACGTGTAGGACTATAAACTGTACCTGGTATCTTGTATCCGTATTGCCAACCCAGAGGGTCTGAGCGATACATGTTATCTTCACCACAGTCTGTTTCAAACCAGTAACGTTTAAATCTGCTGGCCTTCATCATGATTAGTGAGTCTACTGTGTCCCAGGTGAACTTGATAAAATTCTTATCCTCAGTTAGTTCGCCATTCTGCGCTATAGTCATGCGCATCTGCTCGGGCCAATGACTGTAATACATAACAGCGTTAGGATCCGGGTCTGCATTTACAAGTTTAATACCAGCTGAAATTACTTCCAGGTCAGTGTCAATAAAGATATGGTCATCGTTGCCTTCATACCAAACTAGCTCATTGTCATCAGTAAAACGTTCTGTACACATTTCACGCCAAGTTCTGGTACGATCAATTCTATGCCAATTGACTTCTAGTTTATCTTCTGGGAAGATGCTTAACATGTAAGCATATAGTTCTTCTTGACGTGGCGCAAACTCTGCTAGGTCAATGTAGAATACAAACTTGTCTACCACGGGTGCCATAACTGCACGACTAGCAAGACAGTATTTGAATATGTCAAATCTGTTGCTTACTGGTAGCCAACTAGCGCGATCATAGACTGTGCCAGCATATGGCCAAGTCATTTTAATGTCTGTGATTTTTACGTTAAAGAAAACTATCATGTTATTCTACTCTTTGTATATAAAGTGTTTTTGGAACCAAGTTTCTGGATGACCTTCATCGCTGGTAAATTGGTGTCCATATGGATTCATTGGCACACGGGTCATGGCTATCATAGCACGATCACGTGCTTGGTGTAGTTCTTCTTGGGTAACTTCTGAGTTAGTCGCAATAGCCTTGATGCGACCTTGCCAGAATAGGGGAATGTCTTCTTCTACCCAACGATAGTCTGTGCCATTCTTGTCAGCATTGTATAACCATTCAGCCACGGGGTTAAAGTTAGTCCAACCTTCTTTGCGATCACTAAAGCCAATGCGTATCTGCATCTCACCTTCAAAGAAGCCAGGTGGAATATACAAGGGTGGTGCTACGTTTACACAGCCAAGTCCCACATGACTATATCCGTCATAGTGACGTACTAGTTCTTTAGTTGGAGAATATACATTATGCTGTATCTTAAGCCCATATTGATTAAGGAAGTCTGATCTGTAGACTACATCACTGCCGCAGTCTGTGTCAAACCAATACTTCTTAAATCTACCAGCTTTCATTAGGTGGATAGCATCAAAGTTCTCCCAATGGAACTTGATAAAATTACCATCTTCAGTTAGCTCGCCGCCCCAACGTAGACTGTTACGCATCTGTTCAGGCCAATGACTATAGTACATGATAGCATTGGGATCAGGATCCGCATTAAGTGTGGCTATGGCCGCACGTATCATATCTAAGTTACTGTCTATAAAGATATGATCGTCATTACCTGAATACCAAATTAGCTCATTGTCGTCAGCGAACTTAGCAGCAGCTTCGCGCCATTCATTAGTGTGATTAAGACGATGCCACGTGACTTCTAATTTTTCTTCAGGAAAGATTGACAGCATGTAAGCATATAGTTCTTCACGACGAGGATCTAATTCTGCCAGGTCAATATAAAATACAAATTTGTCTACTAAGGGTTCTAGTACAGCGTGACTAGCAAGACAATACTTAAAGATATCAAACCTGCCAGAGTCTGGATACCACTCGCCACGGTGATAAGTACCAAGGCGATGATCAGTGACTTTTACACTTTTGAGGACTATCATTAGAACTGTAGATTAGTGGTATATGTGTCAAAAACTTGCCATAGTGCTTTTTGTACTTCATCATCCCAATCAGCGTGTTGACTTAGTTTAGATAAAATATCGCGATACTCTGGACTATTGAAACAGTAGTGTCCAGCAACGATGACCTTTTGATCATCTTCTTCGCTGTCAGTCCATTTAGTCCAACGATTACTTGCTAATACTATTTTACTAAACGCTGTCCATTCTGTTTGACCTACACGACCTAGGCAAAGTTCTTTTAATAGTTTAGTCTGTACTACACCTAATTGTGGAGCAATGTTCATAGCATGAACCCCTGCTGCACGACGTAGTTGTACCTGATTTGGTGTTAGATAATCAGCATTATGTTCTTTCAATTTAACACCATTGTCGTTGGCCACTTTAACTAAGTCACGCACTGTGTCTATTTCAAATGTACCAGCTTGGTGATCTTCATGGCATAGGCTACCTGTTTGAGCTACAACAAATTCCAAGTTTGGCATGTTCTTAGCAAAGGCTACATCTTCTTTGTATTTGATTGCGCCTGCGGCTACACCTACGTTTTCTTCTGTGCCAAATTCAAAGCGCACGTTAAGATTCAAGTCGTGTGCAAATTTAAATAACTCTTCAGCAATACCATAGGTATCATCTACACGACTAGTGTCAATGTGTATTAGGTCAAAGCCCTGTTCAATGTCGTAGGCAATGGTTTTCTTAGTTGCTTCTACAGCTTTCTTTAGGTCAAGTCCTTTTTCACTGTCTAAGAAGTAGGGACCACAATGATCACGGCACATCCACACATAACTAGTTGGTAATGTATCCAATAATTTACGTAGTTCTGGTGTAGTCATTACATAGCCACTGTCTGCATCAACTTGATTGCGACTAGCAATGATCATCAAAGGACGTTTAGTGTCTTGTGTATAATTACAAATTGCCTTAATTGCTTCTGGACTCATTGGTCCAAATCCTAATCTAAAATCCATGTTTAATTCCCATCCTATCCATAATATATACACAGGCATCCATTACAGCGCCTTGTCCGCCTTCTCGTCTTGTTACAATTGTAGCTGCATTGATAGCTGTGCGCCATGCCTGCGCTGGTGCAATACTTAATCCTACATGTGGGAAAATCTTAGCATCATATGGACCATCCCCCATGAAGATTGTTTCTTTGGGATCACCTTTGGCCAGTATCCAATCTAATCGGTCCGCTTCTTTAACCAAGGTCAAAGGAAACTTCATATGATCAACAATGCGACTATGAGTTACAGGCCATCCTGCACCATCTGCTGAGATAAACTCAATACTAATATGGTCACGTAGCATACGTAGTCCATCGTGGTCATAGTTGCCAAAGGCCTTGAATGCTTTACCATCCTTGTCCCAATAGAGCTTGCCATCATTTAGTACACCATCTACATCTAATATAAATCTCTTGTACATTATAATACCTTGCTGAAATGTAATTGAGCAAGTGATACAAGGAACTTATCAAATGGTGCTTCGTGTAGGGGACTCATGTTCAAGTAGATAATTGGCATGATCAATTTAACTTTCTTCCAATCTAGGCCATTTGCATCTACCCAGTCTTTTAGCACTGACTCATATAGTTTAGCATCATTGACACTAGGAATGTCAAGTGTCGCATAGTCATTAGATTCTTTGTAACCATAATTTTCACTCTTGATGTCTTTGTAGCTTAACCATAGACCGCCTAGCATTTTTGCCAGGTCATAATATTGGTCACCGTATAGTTCGCCACCAAAGTCAGTACGCCAATCAATGGCAGTAAACTTACCTGTTTTTGGATCATAAATGGTGTTGTCGAAGTGTAGGTCACCGTGGATATATTTCCAAGATACTTCTGTACATAAGTAACCCCAATCAACTTGATCTAAATAATGATCAATTGTATCTACTTCAACTCCGTTGACTACACATGCTTCACTCCACGATGGATATTTGGCACGGAACATGTTCACACGTTCTAGGGTTTTTTCATAGTAGAATTTCTTACAGATATTAAGCTGAACAATATCAGCATTTTCTTCTGGTGGTGCATCTATCCATAGAGTACTTTGACACCAGTCTAGCATCTTATGGAATAGATCTAAATTGTATTGATCGTAGACAATGTCACCTTCGGCATAGTCATGAATTAGGAACGGGCCGCTACGGCGAACATTACTTGGCATAGCCTTAGGATTACATAGGGCACGCTGTACACGTTTTTCTGCTGATTTAGGATTTGGCCAAAACTTAATAATTTGATGATTATCACTATAGAATAGTTCATTTGGTTTAGGGAAACTTACGTCAACTAATTCTGCACTTAGTTCTTCCCACTTACTATAAGTACCAAAGTCTTTCCAACCTCTGACAGTATGTGCTTTGAGATCTAAGCCTGCAAAGCCTTCTGGAGTTTCTTTTGCGTTGACTGAAAATAAGTTATCTAGGTAGTCGTCATTGTGCGCATACATTAGGCCAATGAACGCATCAACAGCGTGCTTACTGGCTACTTTGTTGTATACTTGTGTAATAGCTTCGCCATCACGTTCTACCCAGCAATAGTCTTGACTAATAGTGCTGTCAACAGGATGTACTCCAATCCAGCTGTGGTCTAGTTTATCTGTAATATCAAAATCAAATAAGGTATCACAGGTAATCCAAAGGAAGCCGCCACGAATATGATCAGCACAGGTTTGGATAGTAGTAGCAGGCCCTGTGTTACCTTCTGCGTAATTTTCAATGTCAACAAATACTATGTTCTTTTCCTTGTGTACTTCTGTTACATAGTCTTTGATCAACTGTCCCATGTGTCCACAGGCAATAACAAACTTAGTGGTTGTAGCATCAAACTTAGCCATGATATGACTGATTAGGGGTTTATTGTCATAGGGTACAAGTGCTTTAGGTACCATACGGCTGAATGTGCCCATACGGCGTCCATAGCCTGCGGCTAAGATTAATACTGTTAAATTAGTGTTGGTCATGTTCTGCGTCGATCCTTCCATGTCCACGGTTAGCTGAATCTTCTAAGCGGATCACGTCATCTAGTTGTGTAGTGCTGGCTTCTGTGTAGTGTAAGTCATCATAGGCAATCATACGATGTATTGTGCATGGCGGAGTATGGAATACTGCACCCGGTGCTAGTTCCTGTGTGATCAATTGACTTTTAATATGTTCAATATCTTCAGGTGTATAACCACCTGCTAGGTAACGTTCACAGTCAAAAGGACGAGGATGGTAAATTAATGCTCCGTTACCTTGATGTAAATGAATACTTTCTGATTTAAATTGGTGTACTTGTAGGCTAGTAACAAAACCAGCTTTGAGGACGAGTTCTTTTAGTGCGAATGGGTAAACATCGCTACCCCCTTGTAACCAAGTTTCTTGACCCCAAGGTTTGTGAACAACATGACATTGTTCAAGTGTTTGAAAATCTACAGTCATCATTGACCCCTAATTGATAATACATTCTACAATATTTATCAGGTGGTGTCAATGGTAAAGTTTAATTATGGTTTAATCGCAGTCTGAAAATGCCTGTACCAAACGTTGTATACACTCTTTATCTTCTGGTTTACAAACAAATGGTTTTTCTTGAGTTTCTTGATAAGGATGTTGCGGAACTACTTGTTCTACTAATAAGTCTTCTGACATTTTGTGTCGCCTTTGTATAAAATAAATGTGCAAAGAATTTTGTCCTTCGCACGATTATTTATACTATACAGCCTTTTTAGCGACTTGTCAAGACCTGACGGTCAGTGTAGAACACGTGATTACCTATACGGGCAATTTTTAGTAGTCGCCAATTTGGATTTACACTGGTATTATGGAAATATAAGGCCTGTGCCATGACATCATTGTCTAAGCGTAGACCATTATACATAACTTCGGTGGCTATGGCTAGACTTTCGTTCCATCGATCACTTACATAACGAATACCGGCAGGTGGGTTACATACCCACGCAAACTGACATACTGTTTTGGTCACAGGTTTGGCCTGTTGAACTACAACTACCTGTGTTTTTTGATTAACTACTCCGCAAACGGTTCCCGGAAAGTTTCCTGTACCAGCACGGTTAATAGTAACTTGTGCTACTGCTATCATTCCATCGCGGGTTTCTAACCCAGCTTCGTAGTAGATATTTTTGGCCAAGCATAGTAGTTGATTGTCTACCTGTGGTTGTTTTGCTAGTGCTACATTGCACTGTAGAATTGCCAAGGACATTATTGCCCAGGTAACTAGTATTCTCATACTTTTCCTCCTGTTAGTGTTGTCTTGCTCGTTGATTTATTTTGCTGGTGCTAGACCTGTTGCTTGATTGCGGTCTATAAAAAATTGACAGGGCTTTGGTAATTCTCTAACCATTACTAGATCGTAATCGTTAAAGTCTGCGTTATTCACCGACATGCTGCTAGTGTGTCTATGGCATGTATCTCGTTTATCGCATGCTCGCCCCGCACAGTAATACTTCTCCTGTGTAGTTTGTGTCATTCTGATTCCTCCGAACGTTAAGTATGTATGCTAGGAATTTCTCCTTTTAGTGCATACTTAACTGTGAGTTATTTGGGATAACTACTCCAAGTTTAAAATTCCCGGATTTCGTTGTATAAACGATTGTCTTAACTGATTCCAAACATTAAAAAGATCGTCTCTTCCGTAGTCATTTATGATCATTTTCAGGTCTGAAAATGCCTGAATCTCAGCAATATATGGTCTATATTTGGCCGGTAATGTCATTGGTGTATGTTCAAATGGTAATACGTCCAATAAATTCAAATCCATATATGTACTAACTAATCGTTCATTTAAAAACGGAAACATTGGCAAGGTTTTATTTAGATTGTAGTTACTTAATCCTTCACCAAATACCTTATGTTTAAATATAGCATCTTTTTCAGCTATTGTAAAGATCTGACGTGTTAGGGCCATATAACCATCCCAGAATTTTCTGTTAGCTACAAAGTATGTGGCAAATCCCATGCGTTCTCGGTCTAATAATAGTTCCTTAACATCATAATCTTCAATGCCTGTGCGTGCTAGGAAATCATTGGCAATATCACTTAGTCCAGGATGCCAATGATCTCCTTGCTCCCATCCGTTGGCCCATACTGCTTCGTTTAAGATAGCAGGATTAAACAGATAAACATCATGTCCTGGATTAGCATTAACGTAGTCTAACATAGTCTGGCCAGAGATGCCCATTTTGTCATGAAACTTCCAACTGACAAATCCCCACTGATCAATGCCTTGATCCACGCACTGTTGATACATTTTATCCCATATCAACCATTCTTGAATAGCCGGATCTGGATTACTTGTATTATCGTAGGGTGTGAATGCTGGATCTAAATGATCACGTTGTTCACTTTTGTAGTAGATTTGAAAAACTTTCGTGTTTGTTGACATAGTATTCTGTTTCTTCCTTTAGGCTTCTTGAACGAGGCATAAATTCTTTTGTTAAACGCCATTCGAGTGTTTCTTTGTTAGTGATATGATGGAATCCCCAATTGCGTTGACGATCAACCCAGGGTATTTGTGTTTGTACCTGTAGCTTACGAGCCAAGCCACCTTCATCCATTGGACACCAACCATAGTAGAATATAACTAGTTCTTTAGTAGTATAACTTTCATAATGACGACCAGGTACAGGATACTGCACATTCATATTGTGTAGACTGCGTGCTCGACGTTCGCGGAAGTTTTCTGTATATCTGCCGTTGAAAGTATATCCGCCCTCAAAGCTAAAGCCATCTGTCTTTTGTTTGTATAGAGGAATACCAGGGTCTACTAGGCGCTCTCTATCACAGTCAACATAAAACATAGTAGGCAATAGTAGTTGCTGGTTAGCCACATCATTCATTAGGCTGTAGTCACCTATCATTAGCTCTGTTACGTTAAGACAAATGCGCCAACCTTCAATGCCACGCTCAATGTCCATAACTTCATAGTCAATATTGTCTGCCTGGAAGTCAGGATTGCGGCTAGTTACAATATCCCAAGTTGGGCATAGTTCTTTGACGATTTCTGTACTGCGATCAGTACTATGGTAGTCAATGATAATACCGTGATCAAATATCTGCTTGTGATGGTTAAGGAACCACGGTAATAGATATTCTTCATTGTAGATATGACAGATAATAGTTTTCTTCAAAATTCTTGTCCTGTAATGCGTCTGTTGTGTTCTAAGATATGTGCAATTTCCTGTCTAAGATCTTTGCTTTTTGGTTGATGGTGATCTCTTTGTAGTCTTAAGTGTAGCTCTGCATCAGAAAAATGCGGATTGATTCCACCCTTTTCCGCAGCAATCTGTGTTTTTCTTTTAATGCCTTCTTCTGATGTGCTGTACCATCCATAGTAGAATAAGACTAGATCATCAAAGGATTTAGCACGGCCTCCGCCAAAGTGACGGCCAATTTCATATTCTACCGGATAATTGTGTACGCTGCGATTCATCCTGCCCATGATAGTACCATGTGAACTGCCCCAGTTTTCAAATTCATCATAACCCCAATAACGTTGTTCGTGTAAGGGTATGTCATGTGATAAGGATACTGGCCCTTTACCTGGATCTTCCATGTCAACAAATACATAGTTGCCTATTAGGTATTGTGTATGCTCAGGTCTATCATCAAGATGATCTGTGTTGCCATACAAGAATTCAGTGATGTTCAAGGTCATGCGCCAGCCATCAAGGCCGTGCTCAATTGACATAACTTCTTGATCTATCCAATGCGAATCTAAAAAATCTTGATTGTGTGTATCAACTGAAGCATCGCGAGGAACATGTGTACGTATTTCCCATGTAGGGCATAGTTCTTTAATTATTTCAACACTGCGATCAGTGCTATGATAGTCAATCATAATGCCATGATCAAACACGGCTCTATGATGTTTTAACCACCACGGTAGTAGATATTCTTCGTTATAGAAATGAGAAACAACGGTCTTTTTCACCTACCACTCCTGCCCTGTACATCTATGATGATGTGCTAGTATGCTGGCAATTTGTGGACGTAGGTCAGTGCTTACAGGCTGTTGGTGATGTCTATACATGTTTATATACTCATCTCGTTCGTGTGTATGAATTCCAGTCATACCATCGTGAATTCTAGCACGTATCTGTGTTTTTCTTGCTAGTCCACGCTCGCCAATATCTGCCCAACCATAGTAGAATAAGACTAGATCATCAAAGGTATAGTCTGTTCTTGGATAGTGTCGTCCACCTGTGTACTGCACTGGATGGTTATGTAGACTACGGTTTAAACGACTCCACTCACCTTTGCCGGGGCCATAAGCAATACCAGGATCTCTATTAGTATCGTAGTCATGGAATCCCCAATAACGTTGTTCGTGTAAGGGGCGATCATATGTTAACTCTGGACATTTAGCTGGATCTTCCATATCAACAAACACATAATTTGTGATCATGTACTGTGTTGGGTTTGTAGTATTTGTTAGATGATCGAGATTGCCGTATAACATTTCGGTAATGTTCATTGCCATGCGCCAGCCATCTAGGCCACGTTCAATATCCATGATTTCTTCATCAACTGCGTTGCCATTAAAGTGTTCGTTACGACTAGGAACTATTTCCCAAGTAGGGCAAATCTCACGGATAATATCTCTAGTGCGATCAGTACTAGCATAGTCTACAATAATACCATGATCATAGACATGTTTGTGATGTTTTAACCACCATGGCAATAAGAACTCTTCGTTGTAACACTGTGCTACCACTGTTCTTTTAGCTCTGCCCTGTGATATGTATGCGTCTGGTATAGGTTCTGGTATAGGCAGTGCTGGTTCAATTGGTTGTGGTAGACTATCAATGTCTTGTTGAGCTACCCCAAATGTATTTTTTAATTCTATTAATTCGCTATTTAGATGATCAACTTGATTCATCAAGTCAATGACGCCTTGTGCTTTTCTAACAACATCTTCAAGAGCGGCAATGCGCTGTGCTAGGTCAGTTTGTATGGCTTTTACTGATTCAAGTGTAGTCTGAGTAGGTTGCGTAGAGTCTATTAGACTAGCATGATCATTTAAATGTTGTGCAAGTGCAGCTAATAGCTCTGCATTACGTCTTAGTTCTGCTGGATCTTGTATTGGTGCTGACATTATATACCCTTATATATTATTCAATATTTATAGTAGGGAAATAGCGTACAAATACATCCTCTGGATTATCACGTCTGGCCTTGATGTTACGTTTAATTTCATCAAAGAAGTTCCAGGCTAACGGAACAAATGCAATAGTTTCATCTTGCAGACTATCTAATGCATCAATTGATGTAATAGGTGTGTGCATACCTGGAGTATACAGGCCGTGTTTTAAGGGATTGTCGTCAATGATAAAGTCTAGGTTAAACTTGCCAAAGTTCAATAAAGTATTACCTTTAGCAGCTGCACCATAACCCACAACTTTAAATCCTAGTGTACGATAAGCTACAATTGCTTGGTCTAGATCTTTAACTACCTGTAGGCAACGACGTGTGTATTCTTCGTAGGTTGCAGTGTTCTGTAGGCCAAATGCACGTTCTTCAGCAAGCACCTGTTGAACAGTAGTATCATTGCCTGGTACTTTGCTAAACATAAACACATAGCTGTTACCATGGATAGGTGTCTTGCGTACATCTAACAAGTGCAGGCCAGCACGACGAGCTAGTTCGTTCATGCTGTTGACATTAAAGAAACTAATATGCTCATGATATACAGTGTCAAATTGGTTTTCTTTAACCATATCAGCTTGGCTAGTTTGAATAAACAGTACACTATCATCACGCATGATGTCACGACACTGTTCTAAGAACTCCAATGGATAGCTGTTATGTGCTAGAACGTTCTGTGCTGAGATAATATCTACCTTACCTTTGAACAATTCAACATGTTCCTGTTTAAAGTAATCACATACTACTTCATGTTCTACTGAACTTAGTTTATGTAGGTTCTCAGCTGGGTCTACACCATAGGTCTTCAAACCCATGTCCTTGTAGACGTTTAACTGTGTGCCGTCGTTACAGGCAATCTCTAGTACGTTCTCTGGCCTGCGACTGTTACGCTGTTCAAACTCTGAGATATTGTATTCAGCAAACCATTTAAAGTACTCTAGTAGAGTACGACTCGTCCCACTTACATACAAATAGTTTTTAAACAACAGGTCTGGATTTACAGCATGACTTAACTGTAAGTGACTGCAAGATTTACAACGATTTAAGGCCAATGGGAATGTTGGTTCAACTTCGTTGAGATCTTTAAGATAACTGTTAGCCAGTGGCTGTTCATTTAGGTCTAGGGTTAAGGCCAAGTCTGTGCTGCCACAGCATAGGCATTCTTTTAATTCTTTAGCGTCTGTCATGTTTTTCCCATTGATATGTCATGTAATTATCGCGGCGTTCAATGTGTGACTCCGCGTATCTTTCTTTAAGGCTATTAACTATTGTACTAGGTGTTTCTTGGAATGTAAAGTTAAAGGTTTCTTGGAATAAGGTAGTATCAATGCCAAAGTCGTAGGCATTAGCTGTGGTACCTTGATCTTCAATTGGTACATTTAATTGCTCTGATACAGCCTTGGCAATTTCTTCTACAGTTGTGTTAAAACTTGCTAGATTGTAAATACCAGGCACTGGTTGTTCAATACAAGTAATCATAGCACGGCATAGATCTTCAATACCTAGTAGGGCACGACCAATATGTTTATTAGACACTACAATTTTATTACTCTGTAGGGCAGTATGATACATGCTGTTGATCATTACATCAACTCTAAGGTTGGGACTCCAACCATTTACTGTGCCAAAGCGTAGCCCAATAATATTACGCCCCTGTGCCATAGCAATCTCTGCTTGTAGATCACCTACGTATTTTGTGATATCATAGTTATTAACAGGATTAAACTGTACAATCTCTTCTGTGTGATACTTGCCTGGTAAGCTATTACCATACACGCTAGCACTACTAGCATAGATTACCAAGGTCTCTTTAGGTAATTTACCCAATAGATCAATAAAGTTAGTAATGTTGTTCAACCAAGGTGATTTAATATCGCCGTCACAGGGTCTAACACCTGCATGTGCTGCCAGCACAATTACCACTTGATATTTAGATACATCATCCTCTGAGAGATTATGATAGTCTGTTCTACGACTAGTTTCATCGTGGTTATACCAACAGCAATCAACACTATCTACATCATATTGCTGAGCAAGTACTTGACGCAGTCTTGATCCTACGTAGCCGTTACCACCAATAACAAGTACATTTTTCATTAATCAATTACCATCATTCCATTTGGTGCAATATTACCCATTAGGCCAACTACTTCTAACTCCACAAGTTGATCTTTAGGAATAAACTTGCTCATTGAATGTTCGTTGTCAATGTATTTTTGACTATTAAATAAGTTGATCATGTTTTCAATAATCTTTTGATACACAGCAATTGTTTCTTCAAGCATGTCTGGACCAAATGACCATAGACGTGTTTGTAGTAAGGTAGTTACACCGGTGTCAGCTGATGGAATCCAAGCAGGCTGTGCCTTTTTAAACACATACTTGCCTTTGGTATCTGCATTGTCAAATTTCTTAATGTCGAACTTGTCTGTAACTTGGTAACGTCCGCTTAGTTTGAACACACGATCAGCTGACTCTAACTCTGCTTTCATTTCAGGTTCACTGTAGATATAAGTCAGTGCTTTGTGTAGGCCCATAGCTTCCATAGCATTTTTACCAATGTCATAGTTACTTACATTGTTGTGGAAGTATTGAACGTCAGCATCATCGCTGTTGTCAATGTAGTAGTCTACTAGATCAATTAACTCATTGATTTCATCGCTGTCATCATTTTGTACATCAACTTTACTGTTGTCTACTAGAACAACCACAGCACCGGGGATATATTTCTTAGCACTTTTAGCTGTTTCTAAGGTCTGTTGAATACGTTGCTTAGGATCATAGATACCATAGTTGGTATATAGCGCACTTGTTAGTAATACAATATTTTTAGCCATGTTAGTCCTTATACTCTCAACCAGCGTTCATTAGCCAGTGTCCATTCAACTACCTGTGTGATACGCTCGCTTAGAGCAATTTTAGGCTCCCAGCCTAGACTACGCATATAATCACCACTTAGGCTATAACGTAGATCATGCCCTGGGCGCGAGCTATGGAAGTCTACCATTTCATAGTTAAGTGGTTTACCCTGTGCGCGAGCAATAATGTTAGCTAGGTCTAAGTTGTTGATTTCTTCTTTACCAACTAAGTTAAATTTAGGACATTTAGCATCGCCGTAGTCACGAGCAAACTTAGTAGTTGGATCTAGGTTCAATAAGAACAACATAGCATCAGCTACGTCTGCGGCATGGATATAATGTCTACTACCTGGAATAGTTTTACTTGCATCACTGTGGATAGTAATAGTGTCACCGTCGTTGATCTTACGAATACACATAGGAATGAACTTCTCTGGGTGTTGACGTTGACCAAACACATTCATAGTGTGTGTTACAAAGATCGGCATGTTGTAGGTATTTTCAAACGCTACAGCTAGTTCTTCGCCGCCGGCTTTGGTAGCTGAATATGGATTACCGCTATTGTAACGAGCACGTTCTTCATAGTTTACACCAACTGGTGCTGGGCCAAATACTTCATCTGTTGAAAAGTAAATGAAACGTTCCAAGTTAGGTAGTTTGCGAGCAAACTCTAAGATGTGGCCTGTACCAACAACGTTGTCCCAAACGAATTCCATCGGATATTCAATACTACGATCAACGTGTGATCCTGCCGCTAGATGTAGAACATAGTTTACATCGCCACATTCACGTTGTACTAAAGGATTTAGTTCTGCACGTAGATCGTGGAATACCACACGTAGGCGTTTACGTACATCAGGACCTAAATCCTGTGCCATATCATGTAAACGGTTTAGGTTACCTGAGAAGTCTAATCGGTCTAGGCTTACTACATTCCAATCAGTTTCACGCAGGATTTTTTCAATAACGTGGTGTGCTACAAAGCCAGCACCACCTGTCACTAGGACGGTCTTTGACATCGAAATCTCCAATTTTTGTTGAATTTACTGCTATAACGTATTTATTTTTGCAAAAACCAGACAAAAATTATGCTGTTTGTGTTGCTTTAGCGTCTACGTATTCTTTAATGAATTTAATAGCTTTACGTGGAGTGTCAAATACATACTCTAGATTATCTTCTTCTGTGTTTAGTACAACAACAAAGCCATTGGCTACTTTACGAATTTCAATTGAATCAAACATTGTTTGTATTTCCTTATATAAGTTATGATACGAGTGTTAACTGTATTACTTTAACAGAAACACTCATATCTGTCAACCTCAATTGGATAAATCTGCATACTTTAGTCTAAAGTAAGTTTCAGTTGGACCAGATTCTAAAATATCTATAGTGTAACCTATATTACCACCATTCTGATAGCTACGACTTTTGCGAAACGGCCCATGCTTGATGTTATTATCTTTGATGATCTGCTGAAACTCACGTAGTTCGTCGAACTTAATAAAGATCGTCAGCATCGTCTAGATCCTCGTCTTCATACTCCCAAATTTCTTGACCGCTGGCATAGTCAAAGTAATATTTTTCGTTAGGTACTAACAAGCGGAATTGACCAGCATACTTAAGAGCCGCAATAAGTGCTTCATTTTTATCTGTTAGGTCACAGATAATAAAACTACTACCACAGCCACCGTGGACATGTTTGATTTCACTGTGTTGAAATTCACCTGCTAGTAGGGCATTGTGAAAATTTCCACGATTGCCGGCAATGATACGATTGGCAATGAAGGGATGCGGTAAACGACGATCTAATAGACCTAACTTGCTGAGTGTGGCATTGTTATCGCGGTCAATACTTAGCTTACAGTCTTTGAATTTTAGGGAGCCTTTTGTATGCGGATTGTCACTCGTTTCCTTTGTGCTCCAAGGAATAGCAGCATCCACATGGTTGACATATAGAGTTACCCCGTGTGCTTTTAACACCCACATAGGCACAGATGGATCCTCTAAATGTTTTTTGTTGAAGTGAAAAACAACGGTGTCGCATTTATACTCTAATACATTATCAATCTATTTCATTTTATTTTTCCTTTTAGTTTCGCTAATTCTGCGTTTAGTTTCTTCAAACATAGGTCCTTTGTATTTGGAGGGCATGGGGTGAATCTAACAACCCCTCTTACCGTTTGCCGCGGTACGCATGTGACACTCTGCTACATGCCCATTTGGTGCGATTACTGAGAATTGAACTCAGGAACGGAGGTTTAGAATCTCCTGTTTTACCACTAAACTATAATCGCCTGTTTGGCTAATACATCTTTAGCCCATATATAATATCCACCACCACCAACAAATCCCATAAGTTTTAATGATTTGTTGATACTTTTGTGAATATTGTATAATTCTATAAATTCAGTTTCTTTTCCGTACAAGACTGTATTTTCTACTTTGTAGTGATTGGCGTTTTTATATGCTATTTTACATTCATCACTACAATATGAAACACTGTTTCTTTTAACTGATATCTTTTTTAATATTACTGTGCCGCAATATTTACATTTACGGTTAGTTTTAAGTAGTCTACCTTTTTCCCACCCTTTAGGTATAGCATCTGTTATTTTTATTTTTTTATTAGTATTTTCTAATCTATTACAAATCCACATAGTATTATGTTGTGAAGTTTTTTCTCCCACTAAAGTTTTTAAGTAATCTGCTCTAACAACTTTCAGTGTTTCGTATTTTTTTGATGTTATATATCTATTTTGGTTATTAGATTTGGTTAACATCATTAAAAATGCAAATATCATTTTATGATATTCATTGCTATTTTTTTCGTAAATCTTTGTTAATAATAAGTGACATATAAAATGTTCTTTAGCAGAAAGATTTACTAAATTTTCAAGAGCATCACTACCACCTAACGATTTAGGAATAATATGATGCCGTTCTGTATATCCATTATACCTATTATTTTTTCTATTTGCTACAATATTATCGTAGATTCTTTTGTAATTCATTTCTAAACTCTCTAACTATAATAGTATTTAGTTAGAATACCCGTTACCAGGAGTTTTAGAAGCTCTTGCTATGTCGATCAGCTTCAAGCGCATAACATATATTATATGGTCAAACAAAAAGGCCTGTCAAGGCCTTTTTGGACAAATTCAAATAATAATTATTTGAATGAGTATGTGTAGTTAACACCAACTGTATCGTATGTGCTATCACCACGTTCCATAGCATACTTAATACCTACAGCATGCTCTGGAGTAATTGCGTATTTCGCACCAATTGAAGTTTCCCAAGTTTTGTAACCATAACCTGTATGGCCATCTAGGTTTTCATTGAATGGTGTACGTAGACGTTCTTGAACAAACGCAGTTAAGCCAGGCATAACTGTGTATTTTGCGCCTACATCAGCACGGTAGTAGATAAAGTTTGTAGTTGATTTATCTTTCTCACCAACTGCTAGACCTGCGTATGGAGTAACACCATACCATGTACCGATATCTTTAACTGCGCCAATCTGTACTAGACCTTCATGTGCGCCGCCGTTAACAGTTTCATCTTCCATACGTCCTTCAACTTTTAAACCGTTACCAAAATCATGGCCTAAAGTAATACCATAAACTGTATGGTTGTTTGTTGAATTAACTTTGTCTTTGAAGTCAATTGATGGTGAAGCATAGTTATATGCTCCGTCAGCAAATGCTGTTGCTGATGCTACTGTTAATAATAAAGCTACTAAAAATTTACTCATTTATTTCTCCTATTTAATTGGATAACACTAATGTTATATAATCAGTGTATAGTATTTATTGCCTGCTGTCAACCTTTTGTTGTAATCTGGCAACAAATTTGGTTAAATGTTGTAAAAATACAACATCTGCTTTAGCCAACCAACTACATTCCATATTGTAACTGCGCTAATAGTAGCAGCCGCAGCCATAAACACAAATGCCACAATGGTAATTGGTATGATAGAAATATAAAAAATTATATCTTCTGTTTGTTGTTTCATAATTATTTTTCTATTAGATTTTCTTTGAAGATCTGCCAGCAGTTATCCCAAGTCCACTTGAGGCTCGCTTGTTCAACTGTGGCACGATCTAATTTTAAACAGTTATCAATATTGTTCTTTAGGTTACTGCTCATATATCCAGTAATGCCATTTTCTAATATATCCTTAGGACCTGCTACGTCATATGCGGCCACAGGTGTTCCTACTGCTAGACTTTCTATAATTACTACACCAAATGTATCAGTTAGACTAGGAAATACAAACACGTCTGCTGATGCGTAATATCGTGCTAGACTAATCCCTGTACGTGCGCCAACAAAGTATACATTGGGATATCGTTTTTCTAATTCTGCCTTATAAGGTCCATCACCTACTACAATTTTGCTACCGGGGTAGTCTAAACTACAAAAAGCATCTAAGTTTTTTTCTTTGCTGATACGACTAACACATAGTAGTATAGGTTTAGGACTGTTACATTCTTTGCGTAGGCTACTTTTAAATATATCTCTGTCGACGCCTCTAGTCCAAGGAATAATATCTCCTGTGAAGCCGTGTGCTCGTAAATCATCAACCATAGTCTGTGTTGTGGTCAGCACACGACCACTGTGCTTATGAAACCAACGCACATACCAATAGGTTATTGCTTTGGGGATTTTGTAGAGCTCTTCAAGGAACTCTGGGAATTTTGTGTGGTAGCTGGTGTTATATTTGAGTCCTTTGCTGTCGAGCCAACAGCGTGCCGCAAAGCCAATCGGACCTTCTGTAGCGATGTGTATATAGTCCGGATTGATCTCCTGGATTTTCTTACCAATACCCCACGGCCAGGAAATTTTAACTTGAGGATAACCAGGGCAATCACAATGAGGGAACTGCCCGGGATCAATATAAACAACATCAAAGCCGTCAGTGCCAGCAAGTATTTCAATATTTTTAAACGTGGTAACAACACCATTTATTTGGTCTCTTAAGTTATCCGTGACAACCAAGATCTTTTTAGTCATCGTGGCGTTTGTTCCAGTAGATAATTTCCCAACGACCATCATAGTGTTCTACTAGCGCACTACAACTTTCTACCCAGTCACCGTCATTCATGTAGGTAATACCATTAATTGTTTTAATTTCCGGTGTGTGAATATGCCCACAGATTACACCATCGTAACCACGTTTACGAACATAATCTGTAAGTGTAATTTCAAATTGAAAGACAAAGTCAAGAGCTTTCTTAACTTTATGTTTGAGATATTTACTAAGGCTCCAATAGCCAAAGCCCATTCTGTGTCTAATATAGTTGAATTTGGTATTGACCCATAACACAAAGTCATAGGCTTTATCGCCTAGGAAACTTAACCATTTGGCTGCACGTGTTATGCCATCAAACATGTCACCATGTGTGATAAAATACAAGTCGCCATCTATGCTACGATACTCTGCTTGATTTACTATGGTAATGTTGCCTACGTCAAATGCCTGTATAACAAATGGGCGAAGGAATTCATCATGGTTACCAGTAACGTAGGTAACATAAACACCATGCTTGGCCATACCAAGAATTCTACGAATAACATTACTATGGCTCTGTTTCCAACGCCATTTGTTCTGTTGAATTTTCCATCCATCAATTATATCACCTATTAGAAACAGATTTTCACAGGTATGATGTTTGAGGAAGTTGTTAAGTACATCTGCTTGACAGTCTTTAGTACCTAGGTGTACATCTGATATGCAGATAGTTTTGTATGCTGTGATATCTTTAGTCATACTAATATTTAAACATAATATGATTGCCGTTTTATTACAAAGACTTAATTAATTTATTTTTTAACCAAAATAACCAATAATAATCTTACCGTAATCTAGCTAGATATAAATATGACTATATAACTTATTGGAAGGTTTTCAAAGTGACAACTCGTGTACTGTTTATTCTAAAACGTAGGGAAGACTATAACCCTATCAAACATAGCCCTACTGGATTATCCACGGGGCTTTTTAATTCTGCTAGCTTTGTAGACAACATGCTCAAGGACATGGGTATAGAGTCTAATATGGAAGTTGCTATTGATAATAACTGTATTGATCGGTTAGTACAGAAACATAAACCTACACATGTTATTATTGAGGCACTTTGGGTAGTTCCAAGTAAGTTTGCTGTACTGTGTAAACTACATCCTACAGTACGCTGGATTATTCGCTTACATAGTGAAATGCCTTTCATGGCAGGTGAAGGCATGGCCATGGATTGGCTAGGTGACTATGCTACATACAAGAATATAGACATCGGTGTTAACGCACCCCGTATGTTAGATGAAGTTCAAACATATCTCAAGGTAGCCAAAGGCTGGACTGACGCACAAACAAAACAGCGTGTATTTTACATGCCTAATTTTTATCCGCAAGACTATTCAACTAAGACCTTAGATAAATCTAAATATTGGGTAGATGTAGCTTGCTTTGGTGCGGTTCGCCCATTAAAGAATCACATGCTACAGGCTGTGGCAGCATTGAAATTTGCTCAGCATGTGGGTAAACAATTACGCTTTCATATCAATGTAGGACGTATTGAAATGAAAGGTGATCCTGCGCTGAACAATCTGCGTGGTTTCTTTCAACATCTAAGTGACAGCGGACATCAAATGATAGGACACGAGTGGCGTCCTAGAGAAGGGTTCTTAGACCTATGTAAAGAAATGGATATCGGACTTCAATGTAACTTTAGCGAAACATTCAACATTGTATCAGCTGACTTAATCAGTCAAGGTGTTCCAGTTGTAGGTAGTTATGAAATACCGTGGGCTACACGTTGGTTCAATGCTCGCCCAGCTGAAAGCGATGAAATTGCTGATGCTATGATTAGTACGTACGATCATCCTAGCTTAAATGTATGGCTAAATCAGCGTAATTTAACTAAATATACTAATAAGACTAAAAAGATTTGGTCTAAAATTTTTAAGGAATAAAAAATGAGCAAACACGAACATCATAAGGTAAAATTAAACAAATGGATTGATGGCGAACTACGTGTTATTGAAGAATATTTTGTTAACTTTGAAGATGCTGTATTATTTGTCAATGGCAATCCACACCATAACGCTAAAATACACAACAAAGATGGTGAAGTAATTTTTAATTCAAATAGTGCCGTAGAAGATCCAAGTACAGCTTCAACTTACGCATAACAAAAAGCCCCAATTAAGGGGCTTTTTAATTGATACAGTTAGATCCTAACTATAGACCATTTGCTGTTGAATGGCTTACCTTCGGCCTTGTGTTTCACAATTTTAAGGAACTCTTTTTTACGTAGTTCTGTAATTGTTTCTGTATCGTGGTCGAGACAAGCACGATACAACTTAGTAATTAATTTACGTTGTTTCATCATGATGTCCTCCTTTAGTAAGATATTTATAACATATTGATCGATAACAGATTACAATTTAGATTACAATATGATTAATAACGGTATGTTTCAGGTTTGTATGGACCTTCTACAGTTACACCAATATAGTCTGCTTGCTTAGTTGTTAGCTCTGTTAATTCAGCGCCAATTTGTGCTAGATGTAGTTTAGCTACCTTTTCATCTAGATGTTTAGGTAACAAGTACATTTTACCAACTTCATAGTTAGCATAGTTTGTGTACATTTCAACCTGTGCCATTACTTGGTTAGTAAAGCTATTTGACATAACAAAACTAGGATGTCCTGTAGCACAGCCCAAGTTTACCAATCGACCTTTGGCCAGAACAATAATCTTACGACCGCTAGGCATAGTTACATGATCCACCTGTGGTTTGATTTCATCCCACTCATAGTTAGCCAAGCTGGCGATTTGGATTTCACTGTCAAAGTGACCAATGTTACATACAATAGCATTGTTCTTCATAGCCAACATATGATCGTGTGTAATAATATCTATATTGCCCGTGGCTGTTACAAAGATGTCTGCTTTGTCTGCGGCATAGTCCATAGTAACTACACGATAGCCTTCCATAGCCGCTTGTAGGGCACAAATTGGATCAATCTCAGTTACCCAAACCTGCGCACCAAGTGCTTTAAGACTAGCAGCTGAACCTTTACCTACATCACCGTAGCCTGCTACTACCGCTGTCTTACCGGCAATCATAACATCAGTAGCACGTTTAATTGAGTCCACCAGACTTTCACGGCAACCATACAAGTTATCAAACTTACTTTTAGTTACACTGTCATTAACATTAATAGCACGTAGTTTAAAACTACCGTTGGCAATAGCTTCGTTAATTTTGTGAATACCTGTAGTTGTTTCTTCAGTAACACCGTAGATACCTTCTAGCAGTTCTGGATAGTTAACATGGATATACCAAGTTAGGTCATGTCCGTCATCCAACAACATATTAGGTACCCAACCATCTGGACCTTTAACTGTTTGTTCTAAGCACCACCAGTATTCATCTTCTGTTTCACCTTTCCAAGCAAATACAGGAATGCCCAAGTCTGCTAATGCGGCCGCGGCATGATCTTGTGTTGAGAAAATGTTACAGCTGGCCCAACGTACTTCTGCACCTAGGGCCACTAGTGTCTGCACTAATACCGCAGTTTGAATAGTCATATGTAATGACCCTGTGATACGAGCACCTTTAAGTGGTTGACTTGCCTTAAGCTCATCACGAATGGCAATTAAGCCTGGCATTTCTGTTTCTGCGATTGCTATTTCTTTGTGGCCCCATGCGGCTAGGCCAATCTCTGCGACTTTATAATCCATTATTCAGTTACCTGTGCTGGGCCACGATTAGCTTTTTGTGTTGTTGCTGGATCACTGAACTTACGTGTCTTATTAGCTACATAACTAGCTTGAGCATCGATCATTGCTTTGCGAAAAATACTACGTGCTACTGGATCTTGAATGTTACCAAGTTTAATTTTGTTCATCTTGCCGAATTTAAATGTTGCGTTAGTTTTAGCCATGCTAATCTCCTTATCGAATTTTGTTTAAATATTCTGCGCCAATTTTACCTTCTGCGATTTCAATTAACGCTGTTACGTTAGCTTTGTTTTCGTATAGTACTTTGACTCCATTACGTTCTTGGAATACTCGTTGACTAGCAATTTCTCTAGCACGTGCTGCCGCACCTAGAATCATGTGGAATCTGTTTCCACCAAATGCATCTAAGCAACGGTCAATATTAACTTTTTCTACTGAGTTTTGTGGTTTCATTGGAGATCCTATTAAATATACAGTCTTATAGTTTAACTAAAATAGTTCAAAGAGTCAATCTTTTTAAGATTTTTAAGATAATCTTTTACTTTAATAGCATCAGAGGTAATCATATATTTTAAAGGTCGTGTTAAAAATTTAACTGTATCCATTCTTGACCAATTAATAGCATAGAAATTTTCCCAAGTAGTGATTGCAGGCTGTGAAACTGCTGGATAATAGGTCCATCCGTCGGGTTGATTGGTTTTATATATACCCAGAATCTCAAATTCGCTCAACCACTTAGGTTCTCCTAATTCTCTTAGATTAGGAATAGCATCGAGCCAACTGCATCCATTACGTTCTTCTATTAATTGTTTTAATCCAATCCAGTCTGCTTTACTATATGGCATTAACTCGTTTACTAAACTGTAATCTAATACACGTGTTAGTCCCGTAAGTTTTTCAGTCATTTCGGCATAGAGTTCTTGATATGGATTCCATAGTTTTTCGGCTTTAAAATTAAGTTTACTATCTACGAAAAAATCAAACTGTTTGAGAGGAACTTGGTCGCAATCTTGTATTAAGAAATAATCACTGTCAAAATGATCAAGTGCGCAAAATTTAAGTGCTTGTTGATAATACCAATGGTTATGTTTATAACGACTTAGATCGTAATGTTCTTCAAAATAAAGATCATCTAATAATTTATATACAGAACTATCTAGTCCAAATTCTGCAAATACACTGTCTATTTTATGTTGTGGATAAGGGCTAATGATATATGTTACGTCAGGTCTAGGATTCAATCTATCATCAAAACTTAAGGTAACAGCAGCTTCGTTGATCCTGCCAGGACCAATGAGTAAAATACGTGTTATCATTTTATCCTTTCGATTGTATAGCTACTAAATCAACTAATCCCCAGGTAATACTCATCCCCGGGCTGATATCCGGAACCGAGCACCAACTATTAAATTTAGGATCATCTACATGGGGATTGAAAATAGTTACGTATGGTTGCCCGCCAAATCGTAGTGGTTTTCCTTTTACTGCCTGTTGCCAATTCAATGGTAAATGCACATTGTCTAAATAAAATTCAACCATATAAGTTTGAATAGGTCCAATTGATTCCGGACTGTTTGCTACAGTTAATGTTAAATTTGTTACACCATCCCATGTATCGGTTAATATTTCAATTTGATCAGGAATAACTTTAGTTGGATCTTGATTAAATTGTGCCGTAACAGGTACATTTTCTGCTAATTTTTCAGCACTTAGTGATACATTTGTCCAAGCGTTACCTGTTAGCGGACTACCTTTACTTACATTGATTATAATTTTTAATTGAGGCATAGTTAGAACCTTTATTTGAAATAGAAAGCTAATTTACCGCCGATGCGCGAACTGTAGTAATTCTTACCACCGTCCATTAGTACACGACCTTCAAAGTTTGGCGGATATACAGCAGTAAATCCTTGTAATACAGCATCTTCTCCCTTCTTGGCCATCTTAGTATAAATTTGAATAATACTTGATTGATTTAATAGTGCAAGTGCTCCTTGACTAAATTCTTCACTCATGTTTACTTCGTTGGCTACCGTTTTTGCCACAGCGGCCATAATAGAGTAGCCTGTGTTAAATCCAACTACTTCAGCCTTAACTTTGTAGGGTGATAAAATTGCTTTGGCATTTTTACTTAGTCCATCAAAATCAGTTTTGCCTGAATTAATATAATAGTCAACTTCTTGCAGTAGATATTGATCAATACCAGGTATACCTAGCTCAATGCCCAACATAAACGGACCTTCTTTAGCTGATTCACGAGCGATAATACTTACTACATGAATAGCATACTTGGCTGTTTCTAATAGTTCAGTGTTGCCTTCTTTCTGTGCTTTTACATAAGCATCGTATAGGTTTTTAGCACTGGCTTTAGCACCACTACCACCTTTACTACTAATACCAATCTGTTGTCCATTTGGTGCTGTTAAGAAACTATCGCACAAGGCAGCATTCATTGCCATTGGAAACTGTACCTTACATTTGCTCCAAGGTGCGCCTCCTGCTAATATTTGTCTAGCTTCTTCTGCTTGACCAGTAATAACTCCGCCAGCTAAGGCCACTGGTTGCATGATCTCACCAAAATAATCGCGCACAGCTTCCATTTGATGTGCCATACCCGGAAATATAACTGCGCCATTACCTTGTGCTAGTGCTGTAAGATTTTGTGCAAATACATCTTTAACTGGATCTGGACTATTTGCTACTACTGTTTGAATAACTTGATTTACGTTATTAAACACGTTTTCTGTTTTAATAAGATTTTGTGGATCGAAACCTGCTTGTAGTTTTTGTGCACCTTTGGTAGCAAGTTTCCAGCCCGGTGGTACTTGTTTGTTACCCCACACGCCCATCATGTCGTGTTTAGTGGCTTGTAGGTAACGACCCCAAAACACACGACCGCCATCTTCGTCATCTAGTTCAGCAACGGCAAATGCACTACCACTGGGTGCATTAGTCCATTCAATTTGAGTGTTGTATTCTTTTTCTAATTGCGCAATTGCTTGATCACGTTCTTGCGGACTAGCATATTTGCCTTGTTCTGCGCTAGGAAATCCAGTTGCTGAAACAAATTTAAATTCTTTTCCGTCTGCATTAACAAACGCATCGCCGGGAAGGCGTCCAAATATACCTTTGGCTTCAAAAACTAAATCATAAAATCTCATATCTACACCTTATTATTAGTGTATTTATCGACGTTCAATGTCGTCTTCAGTACAACGTGCGCCATATTGTATCTCAACGATACGACAAGGTTCACTGTATGGATTACTAAGTTGATGCCATTCACTAGGATGTATGTAAAAATAATCGTGTCGTGATAAGTTCGATGTACGGTTAAGATCGGCTACTTGGCATCGACCTTCTGTTACTAACCAATATTCACTACGATGCTGGTGTTTTTGCATACTTAAGCTCTTACCAGGGTTGATAGTCAACTCTTTAACTTTGGCACCAGAAACGTCATGTAATACACGATAATAGCCCCAATCTCGTTCAGTTTTAGGTGATTTCCACTCCTCTAGAATCCAACTACTACTATTGAGCTTATCTTCTCCACCAACCCCAAACGCAAACTCTACATCTGGTTCTGTCATCTCTGGAATATTATCTTTTGTACGATCACCACCATTGGCAAATATGATATGGCTATTAGGATACATCATTTTAACATTGCGGATAGCCTCGCGGCTACTACCGTCATCGTCATTAAACAATATGCAGTGGCTAACCATTTTAAGATTTTGTAAGATGTTAATACGTTCTGTACTAGGCATGAACGCACGACCTTTTTTACGAGTAAGCCAAGCATCGCTGTTAACCCCAACTACCAGCATGTCGCCTAATGCTCTCGCGGCTTTAAAATAATTAATATGCCCGCTATGTAGGGGATCAAATCCCCCTGTTACTAACACAACACGATTAACCATTTTTATAACTCTTTCTTGTAGGTGGTTTGCTTTTTATCGGCACTGGTTTGAATGTTTCTGTTTTAACTTCTATAGCCTTAGGTTGTTCTATAGTTTGGATATCTGATTTAATCACTTCGCCGGGTAATACTCCTGTTATTTCTGTTGCTGGGGGTATTTCCATTTGTTGGCTAATATAATCAATAAAATATAGTTCTTTATCCAACCATGGCATTATTATTTCTTCTTGTTTTAAATATCCATTAGAATTCAAGCTATCCACTATGCTAGGATGCAGTAAATTTTTATCTATTAGGTCAAACCAAGTAGTTGTCTGTGGATCCATTGGCAAAATATCTGTTTTATATACAGCAATTTGTGTCCACGGATCTTGAAAACGTTTTAATAGATAAGCATCACGACAATCAAATCCATTGACGGCTAACATGTATATTAACATAATAGGAGTGTAGTGATAATAACATCCATTATATCCTCTACTAATTTGTCTACCATGCTCAATGCCAGTATGTTGTGGTACACTTAATGCCAACATGCCATTTACATTCATGTGGCTATTCCATATTTTTAAGGTATGTAATGGATTAGTACTATATTGTAGACTATCGTGTGCCCATATAAAATCCACTGGTACAGGAAATAAAATCTCACTGTCGTAACTACTGTTTATTTTATGTATATTTTTAAGATCGGGGATCTGTGCTAATTTTCCAGCATCAATATCTACAGCAAAACAATTAAAATTATATGGTTCAGGTGGATCATTATTATTCATTAGAGTTGCCCACCAAGTAATATCCTTACCGATGCCGCAGCCCATATCAGCAATATGACGTATACTCTCTAAAAAAACATCGTATTGTTGAATTAAATTAAGTATACTTAAACTATGCCTATCCAATTGTAGCATCCTCCATGCCTGCTGTGCGTAGACGTGTAATATGCCCTAGCATAAAGTTTTTACTTTCTAAGCCTTTCATAATACCTAGCCATTTGTTACGCAACAATGCTACTTCGTTAATGATAGTTTCCATGTCAATAACTTCATCTTCTGCTTCTGCGTATTTTTCAGCGTCGCGACTAGTTAAAGCACGACCATATGCTTCAAGATATTTTTTGTAATGAGTTTGGCGAATTTTACGTAGCTGTATATTAAGATAGTTGAGAATAGCTTCAATCTCCTGCAATTGATTAAAGCGTTGTTCTGTAATACCGGGTAAATTGGCTAGATTTTTTTCTATATTACCATGAGTGCCAACTTCTTTTTTGGCCTGTGCTAGTTCATTTTCATAATAAGTTATGAAATCCGGAATATTACCTAAATTAGCTACTACCTTGTTATACCACATATTTTTCTAACCATGGGAATAAAACTTTCCAATTTGTATTTCTTCTACGATCTAATTCATCTAAATACGTTAACAATTTCAATACTTCTTCTTTATTATATATTGATTTTTCGATCGTTGCAACTATACCTTCCATATATGTTTTTGCATGGCCACCACGCCAGGTGTCGGTTTCCATTAAATTTAAAATTTTTAAAAAATCTTCCTTAAATTCATCTGGGCCTAAAATGGCAGGATGCAGATAACTTGGATATCCTATAAGAGCAAAATAATGTTCTATCTTTCGATCTTTTGTCCAATTATTAATTCGTTCTATTAAATCTGGTAAAGTCTTTATAGTTAAAATCGAAATTGTATTATTAACATTTAATTTAATCCATCGTTGGCTGATTAAATATTCAAAATTTTCTTGCCATTTGTCTAATTCAATCCCGAATCGAACAAATTCTTGTTCAGGTCCCCAGCAATCAATACTACATGTTATTTCTAATGTTTTTAATTTTCTAAGTTTTAATAAGTTTTTAAATCTATCAATATAATTAATTAATTTAGATTTTGAAATTACTAGATTAGTTACAATATTAAATTCTAAATTAGGACAGGGATTATTTTCAAAAAATTCTATAAAAGTATCAAACTGCTTTTGATAAAATGGTTCACCACCCAACAACTGTAGTCTTACTAATGTATGTGCATTACCTTTTAACCATAGCCAAAACTGTTCTTGAATTTCTTCATAATTGCTAACTCTATGATGTTTTGTTTCTAAAATTAACCCGTTTTTATTAAAAGGTCCAAACTTTATCATCTCATTATGAATTTTAGAACTTAATTCAGGAATACAATATACACAACTTAGATTACACACATTATCAATATATACTTCTAATATTGTAGGCGAAACTGAAGTTGCAGATGGATTAATTTCAAGTTCATTTGGTGATAAATTGGGCACATGTGAAAAGAATTGCCTATCACTTTGACCTATTCCAGTATTCTCTATATTTTCACAATATTCACACCCTGCCTTAGGCCACTTACCTTGCAGCATTGTTTCACGTTGTTGAATTTTTTCGGGTGTATTGTGAAAATTAAAGGTATTAATGTCAAACGGATGATCTTTAACCCTGTGACAACTAGAAGTTATTCCATAATGTAGAGTAACTTTTGAAAATGCCCATTTTAACTGACATGCTGTTTCTGTCTTAATTGGGAAAAACTTTTCAGACACGATCAATAATCTTCGTCTTCTTCGTCATCGTAGTCGGCTTCTTCAACTGTTTCGCCTAGATATTCTTCAACAGCACGTTTAAGATAGCTATCAGTACCACCCACAGCAATAAGATCGCGCTCTAAAATATTATGATCAGCTACCACGCTGATCAAATGATCAGCGGCAGCTTGACGATCTTTCGGATTGATATACTCTTTACAAGTTAACCAAACTTCTCCTACTACATCGATTTCAATGCTCATTTTTCTCTTACTCCAACAGAAATAACTTCTGCCTGTGC
>Ga0164296_1001132_pt1 | contig 29385 bp, 18 predicted proteins | sample GEODES057metaG_FD_113533 | JGI IMG/M metagenome (GOLD analysis project Ga0164296, IMG submission 113533) | Dystrophic lake water microbial communities from Trout Bog Lake, Wisconsin, USA - GEODES057 metaG | ecosystem: Environmental > Aquatic > Freshwater > Lake | place: USA: Trout Bog Lake...
AACAACATACTTCTAGACAATGACTTACTACGGACTTCTAGACGTTTATCAATCTTCCCGTTAAAATTTATTGAATACATAATTCAAAACTAACTCAAAAGATGTGTGTACACGGTAGCCTTTTGGGGGGCAGGGGGGCAGTCTGTAAAACTATAACTATTTGCCCCACTGCCTACTGCTTTTACAGTACCAATGTCTGTAAAGGAACTACAATCTGTGCTATGCTGGACGATAAAGTGGTCGGTGTTTAGCTCAGTGGAGGTGCGCCAGTTTGTTACTATAGAACCATTTTTATTTACTGCTTCAATAGTTGTTATGGTTACAGGTGTGGGCACACCACAAGTGATAGGTACAGTACCAATAAAATTCCCGAAAGATAAAGGTGTTATAAATCCAGTGAGGGTTGTATCGACTTTATTTGTTAAAATATTTAGTATGCTTACTGTATTGTCTCCTCCATTTAATATATATGCTTTTGTGCCATCAGGATAACCACAAACCCCATTAGGACTGTTACCCACGTTAATAGTTGTAGTTGTGGAATAAGTAGTAGTATTTATAACGCTAACTGTATTGTCATTAAAATTCGTCACATACACCTTCGTTCCATCAGGTGCAATATATAAACCTCTAGGATTGCCACCAACGGGCAACGTTGTTGCTACTAAATTTGTTAAGGTATTTATAACACTTACCGAGTTGCTATTTTCATTTGTTACATATGCCTTTGTTCCATCAGGACTTAACTTAATTACTTCCGGATTACTCCCAACTGAAATAGTTGCTATCACATTGTTAGTAGCTGTATTAATTACGCTTATTGTGTTGTCACCAAAATTAGCTACATAAACTTTGGTTCCATCTGGGCTAACAGTAATCCCCATCGGTTGATTTCCTACATGTATTGCGGTTGTTGCTAAATTTGTGAGGGTATTTATGACACTCATGGAATTATCATTTAAATTCGTCACATACGCCTTTGTTCCATCAGGACTTATGCTAATATTTAAGGGGCTATTGCCCACAATTATATTATCTATTACTTTATTAGTGGCTGTATTGATGACACTTACGGAATTATTTCCTTGATTTACTACATAGGCTTTTGTTCCATCGGGGTTAATACTTATATCTGCTGGGTTTACTCCAACTGCAACAGTTGTTATTATTGAATTTGAAGTTACATTTACAACGCTAACAGTTTTGCTAGTATAATTTGCCACATAAGCATAAGCTTTGTATCCATTATTATTCGTAAAAGAATCAGAACTTGCGGCACTACCCTCAGGTGTTATTACTTTTATTGAACCAATACTATTTTTGGCAATAAAAGCTGTTATGCTTGCATCACTGTTCACATTAAAAGAGTCAACCGCTTTTCCGCCCATAGTTACTGCCGTAGCACCAGTGAGGTTTGTACCAAAGATATAAAGAGTAGTAGATGAATCAGGGCAATTGCTTGGTGGAAAAAAAGAAGTAATTGAAGGTGTTCCATTTATTACTTTAAAAGTTTGAGCAGCGGTCATGTCATTATCAAAAGAATAAAAGTCTGCATTGAAACCATCTGTAGCCACGTTTGATGCACCTGAGGTAAACACATAATAAGATACAATATTGCCTACAGGCATCCCATTTGTTGGAATAGATGCGGTGTAGGTAGTGCCAGAACCAGTCATTGCAACAACACTAGAAGCAAAATAATTAGAGGTAGTATATCTTAAGTAAGGCACCTGCCCTGTAGGTAAACTGCCACTAAATGTTGCCGTAACTGAAAAATCAGGAAGTGCGCTATTAACATAGGTAGTAGTTGGTGGTGGTGTTACAGTAGAAAGGGTTTGTACATTTCCACCAAGAATTTTAAAGACAATAAATTCAGAGGTGGAAGAGGTAAACTTATCTAAGGTTTTAAAGATGTATTTATTTTTTTGAGATGGTGTATCTATTAAAAACCATTCACCACCATAAGAGTTGATTGAAATATCTTTAACAGTGTCTATTTGATTATTTAATGAATTAAACTCAATACCTGGATTTACTAATAAATCAGTGCCATTTTTTCCCGTTGGGCTAATCTGTGTGGCTTCACCGTCTACCATAAGTCTGAAATATTCTGTATCAGTAAGAGATGTAGGATTTTGCCAATTTGGGTCAGACGTGCCAGGCGTACCAATAAAAATTCTTGAAGCACCTGGGCCTTTTGAAAAATTTATTGTGTCTGTGGTTGACCATCCTGTACTAAACCCTGTACCAACAATTCCATTTTGAGAAAAGCAAATAGTAACAACCAATGAAGAAAATACAAAGAGTAAAACTGATTTCATAATAAAAGTTTAAAGTCAATTTATTGTTTATGTTTTAAAGTTGCTAAAATAGAAGTTTTGTATTGATTAAACAAAAAAGATAATAAAAAGTAAAAATGATTTCAAAGTGGCAAAGGAAGGTTTCGCTTCAAGCGAAGCCTTCCTTATTGCGAAGTTGTCTCCATCAGGATTAAAGGATTGTAGGATTAGTAATATTAGGGTAGGGTGCAATCCTTTTCAATCATCCTAATCCTACAAATCCTAGTTCAAACAACCCACCCCCAAAATCTTTATTCCCCCAATCCAAAAATAAATAGTGATGGTATGGATTATTAAGCCTTACTTCACCACCTACATATACATACATCTATTTTGTTAGTTGCTTTCACGCACACCCATCAGGTCAAAAAGATGTATCCCCATACTTCCCTGCCAGTCTATTCACAAATCTTTTTCACAGATACTATATTAAATAACGCACAGCCAACTTGCGATAAACCCCATCCAATGCCCGATAAACCCCACCCGACTGACGACATAGCATACACGAGGTGCGATAAACCTCACCCGACTGACAACATAGCATACAAATGGAGCGATAAAGGTCACCCAAGGTGTGATAATCCCCACCTTATGCCCGATAAACCCCATCTATTTTTCATAAATTTTCAACAAACACTTACAATTCACCATTAAACTTAAAAAAATGACAAAGTCACAAACAGCTAAGTTCTCATCTTACAACAGAATCGTTACCTTCCTTACAGCTTATGCAACCATTTTCGCAGGGCTTACCCGTTTGCTGCAATGCGGCACGGACTTCATCGCAGCTTTCACGGCACTAAAACACATCTTGCCAACCTCCACATCCACTAAGTCTTCACCCGTTACAACTACAAAAAACACTGACTTCTTGAATCTGATTGACCTAATGGTGTCCCTTGCTAACCGAGCCTACCTCTTTGCTGTGGACACTGCCAGCGAAGCATTGCAAACAACTTTTAAAATAGAGTCAAGAGCATTCAAAACTTTACCAGAAGCCGAGCAAATATTACTCGCTCAAAATGTATTGATTGCCCTCAATGCCCACAGTGCCGCATTGATAGCTGGGTACGACATTGCTGCCACCGAACTCACCGCAGCCGCCGCCGACATCACCCTTTGTCAAGACCAGATTGCCGCACCAAGCACCATCATTGGAAACAACAAAACCTTCAACGAGGAAATAGAAACCGCTTTTGTATTGGTAGATGCCAAGATAGCCCTTTTAGAATCTGCCATTAATGGCAAGTTCAAAACAGGTCCTTCTGCAAACACGTCCCTGATAAGTAATTTCGATAAGGCAAAGAAATTGGTAGAAACCACAAAGCACACCGCCCTCCTCACAAACTTTACCAATATCCTCGGCGAAGTAATCGAAGGCGCAACAGCAGCAATAACTCTTGAGACAGAAACAAAATCTGCAGTGTCAAATATCTTGGGCATCGCCGAGATAGAACAATTCATTGGCGGAACTTATAATGTCACCTATTCAGCACCAGGCTATATCACCCAAGTAATCCCAACCAAGTTCAACCTCGGCGAAACCACCGAAACAGCAATCGTCCTCCTCAAAACAGTATAGCAATTCATAGGCTTTAAAAAACAAAAGGGGTTTGGCAAGAAGATAATATTTTCTACCAGACCTCTTTGCTTCCCCCAAAATCATCTCTTACCCTCTCAACTCACGCTTTGCAACTTACAAACTCCTTTAAAAGCAGCTCCAAATCATAAGTATGCACTTTACTTTAGCATTGCAGTAGTTGTTCCCATTAAATTTATCACTAAGAATACAACTAAATAATAATATTTTTAGCATAATTTCGCATCATGACTAATTTGTTTTGCTTCAATAAAAGAAATAGATGTTTGCAATAGTAGATATAGAAACAACTGGAGGACATTCAGGTGGTAACAATATCACCGAAATAGCAATTGTTCTACATAATGGTCACGCGATTGAGGGCAAATTCAGCTCTCTTGTAAATCCTCGTAAGCCTATTCTACGTTCTGTTCAGGCACTCACTGGCATAACTGATGCCATGGTGGCAACAGCCCCTAAGTTTGAACAATTGGCAGAAAACATTTTCAATTTACTGAAGGACAGGGTATTTGTTGCACACAATGTAAACTTCGATTATAGTTTTGTAAAGCATGAATTGGCACTGTCTGGCTTCGATTTGTCCACCAACAAACTATGCACCATCCGTCTGGCAAAAAAGATATTCCCCAACCTACCCAAATATGGACTGGGCACTATATGCCGCGAACTAAACATTACCATCAATGGCCGGCACCGTGCAGGTGGCGATGCATTGGCAACTGCAACGCTTTTCGGCATGCTTATAGACCACGACACCACTGGCGAAATAACACAGATGGTAAAAAGGAATGGCAACCGCTACCTTCCCCCACATGTAAGCCTGCAAACGGTTGAAAGCCTACCCACCATACCCGGCATCTATTATTTTAAAAACAAAGTAGGCAAAGTCATTTATGTTGGCAAGGCTAAGAATATCAAGAAAAGGGTCACCTCGCATTTTTCCAACAACAAACAAACCAAACAAAAGCAAGATTTCCTGAGGGAGATACACGAAATTACATACACCGTTTGCGAAAGCGAACTAGTTGCGGCCATGTTGGAAAGCATAGAGATAAAACGCCTATGGCCTGCCTACAACAAAAGCCAAAAACATTACGAACACCAATACGGCATCTTCATTTTCGAAGATGCACAGGGGTACATGCGTTTAGGTATAGACAATAAAAAGAAATTGCTACAACCGTTGCTCACATTCAGTTTGCTTTCAGAAGCCCGCAACACTTTGTGGCAATGGGTACGCGAACACAACCTGCATCCTACCTTGTGTTTCTTGGACAAAAGCAATAAAACATTGGATAATTTGCCACCAGTAAACGAACATAATGCCTTGATAAAGAAGATAATAGCCTTCACCAAAGAAGAAAAGAAGACCTACCTCATCAAAGAAAGCGGCAGTAACTATATACTGGTTTTAGAGGGCAGATTTTATGGTATGGGTAAGATACAAGACCAAGATTTTGTTGCACAACCGCAGCAATTAAAAACCCTGCTTTCCCCTTATCCAGAAAATGAAGTGATACGCGGCATGATAAAGACTTATACCAACCGCTACCCTATGCGGATAGTAATGCTGGAATAATTATTTAAAGAATAGGTTATCACAATGATTACCAATAACATATTGAAAAATCCATTATTAATCTTCAAATGCCTGATAACCTATATCATTCCAACCCTCAGTAATAGCAAGTCCGCTTCCTTAATGATATTCATTGACTAAATAATTCTCCGTTTGTTCAAAACACTTGTATTGTAATGGTCGCACTTTTTTTATGCAGACTAAATGACTACTCTAACAAGGTAAATAAGCCCCCATACATTCAAAAAAACTGTCCGAAAGGTATCCTGAATTTACCAGCATATAAAAACACTTGTATTTACTGCCCGGGTAATTTACTAGCGGGCTCAAACACCTCCCGGACTGCCTAGTAAATTTACCAGCGTGTCTGTGGTTTTTTTGAAGGGTATATTGAGGAGGGAATAGGTGTAAAACAGTTATTTGGATGCTATGATAAAAGAATGCTTAAACTTAAATAGATACGTATACAGTTTATGTAATTAAACCCTTACATTCGCTATTGAAACGAAGCGGGTAAAGGGTTTGAAGGTTATTGTCGAAATTAATTTTTTTACTGTTTATAGCGCACATTTGAGAGTTGTGGGCAATTTCCACAAGCACCTTAAAGTTCAAAAATTAATGAATGTAACGACCACTGATATTATTCAAAGAATAAAAGTTGATAAAGAAAAGCTTGGTATAACACTTTTTACCCCTGCTTCCTTGAGAGACATTTCAAACTATGAAATCAAAAAGGGAATTAAATTACCTGACGACTTAGTAAAATTTTATACCTTTTCTAATGGCATAGAGTCAGCAGAGGATATGTTTAGAATTATCCCAATTGACGAGTTAATAGATAATATTAAGGATAGAGATACTTATATTGTAGGACTAAAAGACTTTCACTTTGCAGAGTATATGATTTATTGTGACATGTGGACAATAAGCATAAATTCTATTGATAAAGAAGATTATAAAATTTACAACAAGGCTGAGGACGTTATTATATTGACAAATTCGTTCGCAGTTTTTATAGACACGTTCTTAAATTGCGGCGTATTCGGTGGACTGTATAATTGGAGAGAAGATATTAAAAGATTGACAAAATAAAACTGCCACCAACATCAGTATCCTATGTAGCTTACTTTATAAGGGTGCTCGATATGGTAGTTATTCCTTTATTTACTTTTGAAAGAAAAAGGAAGTCCCCTTAGGGTTTGTCCCTTTTCCTTTCGCCAGTCTTTTTTTTGTCCATAGCAAATGTATTTTTTTTTTTCAAATCAACATACCCTGCATCCTATAAGTAGTCAGATGTGGCGGCTTAGCTTTCGGTGGCTGCAGCTAGTCAAGGTGTTTGGAAGCTGTTTCTATGATGTTAGCGAAGCGCATCTCGAACCGCCGATAAAAGGGATTTCTTATCCCGTTACACTTTAAAGATGCAGAATTATTTGGGTTATCAATAAAACACAATTCCAAAACCAAAAAACACTTTATACTCTCCTCTTTTTCCAAACAAAGAAAAAGTGTTGCCAAGTATCAAAAGACTTGTTTAGAAATTAGTCGTACACTTAATAATGAACTTTAGCAAATGCCTCGCATGGTGTAATGATGAAACTAAAAACTTTTATGCCCCAATCTATACATACTAGAATAAGAAGTCCTTATTCCATTACTTTTGCACCTAAAAAAACGGATATGGATACGGATGTTTGGTATGTCGTTGCATTTGTGGCTGCTAGTGTAGGAGGGGTGATAGGGTGGTTGTTTTATTTGCAACGTAAGTCGGTGATTGAAGAGGGGAATAAGGTAGAAGGATCTAAACTAATGCAACTTCAGGCTTATGAACGGTTAGCGGTACTTGTTGAAAGGATTTCTATGGGGAACGTAATCAGCAGGGTAAGCAGACCTGAATTTAGTGCAAGAGATATGCAACTTGCAATTGTTCAAAATATCAATGAGGAATTTTCTTACAATATCTCTCAGCAAATATATGTAAGTGCAGAGGCTTGGGGAGCATTGAAGAACCTTAAGGAGCAGAACCTTTTATTGTTGAATCAGGTTGGCAGTATCATTCCTGCCGATGCCACTGGGTTTGTTTTTAACAAGGCAATTTTGGAGTTTTTAGCTGAAGACAAGAGGGGGAAGTTGCACGAAGTCGTAAGTGAAGTAATAAGTATTGAAGCTAAAAAATTATTATAATAACTATACTCCCTAATATTATTGGAAGATAAAAATCTAAAAAAGTGTTCAAAAGTATCCAATAAAAAAAGGGTCACCCTGTAGAAACAAGACGACCTCTAACGATTGCTTGCCATATGAAAAAGAGTTCAGAAAGTATTTTCTAGATTTGAAACTTTCAATAGTCCTTGCGAAAGGAAATGTTTAATAAGTTTCAATTGTTTTGTAATACAAATGTAGTGTACGCTTTTAATTTCAGAAAAACGACTTATATTGCAATTGATGATGTCAAAATTGAGTTTGATTTATTAAAACCCTTATTGGTATTTGTTTTCAAAATATAAATTAAATGATGCCCAATCGTCATACAGACATATTATTTCAACTTGTACAATCACTCGAAAAGTCTGAGAAGAGACATTTCAAGCTTTATATTAAACGCAGTTCTGCAAACGAAGATTTAAAAATAATACAACTATTCGATGCACTTGATAAGTTGAATGATTATGATGAAAAACTGCTTTTAAGGAAATTGTCAAACATCGAGAAGCCTCAATTAGCAAACCTTAAAACGCATTTATACAAGCAAATCATGTCTAGCCTTAGACTGCTGAAAAACAATGACAATATCGATTTGCAGCTTAATGAACAGTTGGACTATGCCCGGATACTTTATAATAAAGGATTAAAGCACCAAAGTTTAAGAACATTGGAAAGGGTAAAAGAGATTGCACGAAACAATTATAAATTTAGTTTCTTGACACAAGTGATTTCACTAGAGAAGAAGATAGAAACCTTACATATTACTAGAAGCACCCTTGAAAAGACGGCAAATTTGGCCAAAGAGGCTGTGGAGGTCACTGATCATATTTCAAGAGTAGCGAGATTATCAAACCTTGCATTGCTGTTGTATGGCTGGTATGTGAAAAATGGTCACGCGAGAAATGAGGATGATGAGGTAGATGTTAAACACTTTTTTAAAGAAAACCTACCTACAGAAAATCATGAAGATGCAGGGTTTTATGAGAAGCTTTATTTGTATCAAAGTTATGTGTGGTACGCTTTTATTAGGCAGGACTTTTTGATGTATTATAGGTACAGTCAGAAGTGGATAGACCTTTTTAATGAAGAGGAAATGATGAGGACGGTAGAAATTGGGCATTACATAAAAGGGATGCACAACTTATTAAATGCGCACTTTGATTTAAGGAACTTTAAGAAATTTGAGATTACCCTAAAAGAATTTGAAGCTTTTTCAACTACCCAATTGGCAAATCAACATGATAATTTCAGGGTACATACATTTATATATATCAACAGTGCCAAAATAAACCAACATCTTATGCTGGGTACTTTTAGTGAAGGTCTATCGTTGATAAAAATTATTGAAGACAAGCTTGAAGAATATGCCAAATTTGTGGATAGACACAGGATATTAGTATTCAACTATAAATTTGCAACACTTTATTTTGGTCATGGGGACTATGCTACCTGTATAGATTATCTTCAAAAAATAATAAATGATCAGGTAGGGCTTAGGAACGATTTACAGTGCTATGCCAGGTTGATGCATCTAATGGCACACTACGAACTAGGTAATTCTGAAATAATAGAATATCTAATCAAATCTGTATATAGGTTTATGGCCAAGATGCAAAATCTTACTGTTATTGAAGAGGAGATGTTTAAGTTTTTAAGAAAATCATTTAATATATCACCAAGGAAGTTGCATGATGAGTTTGAGACTTTTTTACTAACTATAAAAAAATATGAAAAGAGCCGATTCGAAACAAGGGCTTTTGCATATTTAGACATCATTTCTTGGGTAGAAAGTAAAGTTTATAATAAGCCCATGAGTTATATTATCAATCAAAAATACGTCACAAGCAAAAAAAGGTATTATTTGAATTAGCGTCTTTCGAAACTTTAATTAACAGTTATTCTTTTTCAAAGTCTATATTTACACGTTTTTAATATTATACAACAATCAGCAAATAATGCAAAAAGAAGACAATAATGAATTGGCCAAAAACATGGAAGTTATTGGTATGTTAGAGGGGTTTGTTTCGGAAACTATTGACACTACACTTGTTGATCCTGATGAATGTTGGCAACCCACAGATTTCCTGCCAGAAATGACTCAAGAAGATGCGTTAGATCAAATTAAACAATTAAGGGAGAGGACTGCTAACATACCTGATTCTGTAATTACCTCTTTAGTGGGCAATATGATTACCGAAGAGGCATTGCCCAGCTATCAGACCTATTTTAACTTGATGGTAAATACCGATAGGATGTTGACAAGTCCAAATGGATGGGTTAGATGGTCTCGTGCATGGACTGCCGAAGAGAACCGGCATGGAGATTTATTGAACAAATATCTTTATTTGTCCGGTAGATGTGATATGAAGGAAGTTGAACAAACAATTCATAGGCTTATTTACAATGGTTTTGATGCAAACACAAACAAAGATCCTTATCAAGCAATTGTATATACCTCTTTTCAAGAAAGAGCTACAAGGATTTCTCATGTAAATACAGGAAAACTTGCTGATAAAGCGGGTGATTTTACCCTTTCCAAGATTTGTAAAACAATTGCTGGAGACGAAGCAAGACATGAAAAAGCTTACAAATCTTTCATGTCAAAGATATTTGAAATTGACCCCAATGGTGCGCTACATGCTTTTGACCAAATGATGAGAAAGCAAATTGCTATGCCCGCTATCTTAATGGATAAAGGAGGTAAGAATACAAATATGTTTATTGATTTTTCAGCAATTACTCAAAAGATTGGTGTATACACCACTTGGGATTATGCTAGTATAATCGAACACCTTGTTGCACTTTGGAAAATTGAAACTTTGACCGGGTTAAAAGATGGTGCAAGTAAAACGCAAGATTATTTATGTAACCTTGCCAACAGGTACAAAAGGATTGCTGAACGAATGAAAGTCCCAGATGAGGTTAATTTATCTTGGTTAGCTCCTAATCAGTTTTCATTTTAGGGTTGGCTTTATAAACTAAAAAATCCCACTTACGATTAAGTAACTGGGATTTTTTAGTTTAAATTGTATAATTCTGTTTTTAGAAAGGTACAGGAATAAATGCATCATATTAGTTCGCCATCCATTTGCTTGATAGTTAAACATTAAGCTGAAAGCCCCTGCCAGATTAAGACATTAACAGGAAAAGATTTGCTAGACATTTTTGGACAGCAATTATTAGATTCTTAACAGGATGACAAACAAGTTAGAATAGTAATACCTTTTCTAACCCTTTATAATTAACAACTAAAAACTTGCTCAATACACAATAAAAATCTTAAATAATCCCCATAAAACAATTTTTGGTATTGAATTTGGCTATATGCTTGTTTCTTTGTCAGAATGTCTAAAATCATCTATAGTTGAAGAAGTATTTTAGGATAACGGGTAGGGTTTTTGTTTCCATCATTGCATTTCTGTTGGTTTTGCTGTTGGTTGTGCAGTTGCATACCGTACAGTCGTGGCTGGCTAGGTGTGCGGCAGAGAAGTTTTCTAAAGACTTAAAGACCGAAGTTCGCATTAGTAGTGTAAGCTTCTCCCTTTTTGATAAGTTCGATTTCAATGGGTTTCTTATCCGTGACAAACACAAGGATACATTGCTTTATGCCCATACTTTCAGGGTACGGATTACAGATTGGTTTTTTCTACAACAAAAGGCAGAACTTAAATATATCGGTCTTCAAGATGCTATAATCAATCTGAAAAGAACTAGTCCTGTTTGGAATTATCAATTTATAGTTGATCATTTTGCTTCTTCAGACACTTCCAAATCTTCTGGTGGAGGGATTTATTTTAACCTTAAGAAAGCGGATTTAGAAAACGTAACTTTTGTGCAGGATGATGGGTGGAGAGGGGAGAAGATGACTGCGCAGGTGGATGCGCTGCTGTTGGATGGAGAAAAAGTAGATTTTGCAAAGGGCAGATATGCAATAAATAACCTTAGGCTAGAAAAGCCTCGTTTTGCACTGGATGAGTACGATGGGCTGCGCCCAGATTCCATTAAACAAAGGGAATTGCGTGAGGAAATGCCGTCTGCACTTAGGTTTAATCCTGGTATCCTTTTGCGGGTAGATAGCATACGGATTCATAACGGCATTTTTGTATTGGATAGCGACACTGATAGGCCTGCTGCAAATCATTTTGATGGCACGCACATAAAAATAACCCAGATAAATGGCAACTTCCACAAAGTATATTTTGACAAGGATACCTTGCGTGCAGTCATGAACCTTGCTTGTAAAGAGAGGAGTGGTTTTGATTTGAGGAAACTGAAAGCAAACGTACGTATTACACCGGAGATAATAGAGCTGTCGAAGTTGGATATATTGACTGATAAAAGTCATTTAGGTGATTATTATGCTATGAAATTCAAACACTTCAATGATGATTTCAAAGACTACATCACCAAGGTACAGATGGATGGGAAAATAAGGGATTCGAAGGTGAGTAGTGACGATATTGGCTTCTTTGCCCCTGCTTTAAAACCTTGGAAAAAGGAAGCGTTTATATCGGGGAACTTCTTGGGAACAGTTGCTGACTTCAACGTTAAAAACTTATTTGTAAGGTCGGAAGGCACTAGTAATGTTGAAGGGGATTTGAGTATAAAGGGCATCCCCGATGTAGAAAATATGGTGATTAGCTTTCCGAATGGAACTTTAAAAACCAATGCTGCCGACATCAGGACATTTATTCCTGCGGCAAAAGGGCTTGACGCAGTAAATCTTGATGCCTTGGGTACAATCCTATTTAGAGGAAGCTTTATTGGTACAGTTTACGACTTCAAAACAAATGGTGTATTTAGTACTAATATAGGTGCAATAAATGCCGACGCAGCAATGAAGTTCCCTAAAAATGGAGAACCAATTTATTCGGGTGATATGGTGACAACCCGTTTTAATATGGGTAAATTTGTAAACAATCCGTTGCTTGGATTGGTGGATTTTGAAGGCAAAGTAGTTGGTACTAGCTTTGATTTGAGCAAGATAAATACGAGTATAACTGGGGTGTTCAATAAAATTGAATTTAATGGGTACGATTATACCAATATTACTACTGATGCCAATCTGATAAAGAACTTCTTTAAAGGGGACGTAAAAGTAGATGATCCTAACCTTGATTTTACAAGTACAATAGAAGCTAACCTTACTAAAAATGAATCGAGTGTAAATATTTTGGGGGATTTGCATAGCAGTAACTTCAAGAATCTAAAACTTACCAATGATAATATTGAACTAACGGGGCTACTTGATATGAACTTTACCGGCAATAATATTGACAACTTTATTGGGACTGCTAAAATATTGAATGCCAATTTGTTGCACGAGAAAAATAAATTGAGTTTTGATTCTCTTATTTTAAGTACAGGCACAAATGGGGTAGGAGAGAAGACCCTCAGCCTTGAGAGCAATGAATTCTCGCTATTGATTACTGGAAAGAATTATAAATTGCTTGACTTGCCCACGGCTTTTCAAAACTATTTAAGCCATTATTTGCCTTCGTATTTTGTGCCGCCAGCTGATGTGCCTGTTAATCAAGACTTTAAAGCTTCTCTTACAACAAGGGATTTTGATAGTTATGCAAAAATAATTGACAGAAGGCTTAGTGGATTGGATTATGCCACCATTACAGGTAGCGTGAATACAGGATTGAATAGGTTTAGCCTACAGGCAAATATCCCTACCTTGAAGTTTGATAAGTATCATTTTACTGATGCCAATATTACTGGAGAAGGTTCGTTGGATACAATGAAGATTTCAGGCGATATAACCAATATACGCATCGGGGACAGTTTGAATTTCCCTAATACAAGCGTAAGTGTGGTTACGAGCAATGATTATTCTGTTGTGCATTTGAATACCAAAGCTGATAATACACTCAATGAAGCAAATTTGAATGCTGGAGTCACGGCATTGAACGATGGGGTTAAAATCAATTTCAAACCCTCTTTTTTTGTTTTGAATGACAAGAATTGGAACCTAGAAAATGCTGGGGAGATAGTGATTAGGCGAAACTTGGTTAGCGCAGACAATGTGAAGTTTACACAAGGATTGCAGGAGATAAAAGTAGAAACAGAACCCAACAATGGGGATGGTACTACCGACAATTTGATTGTGAAATTGAAAAATATGGTAGTGGGTGACGTTACTTCACTGTTTATGAAGAATCCTCAATTTGAAGGGTTGGCAAATGGAGAAGTTAAGTTGAATGACTTTTTTGGTGACTTTAAAGCGACTGCAAACATTAAGGCAGAACAATTTAGGATGGACAATGATTCATTAGGATTGGTGACCCTTTCTGCGGATTATGATAATAAGAGTGGGGTAGTTGATTTTAAAGCTAATTCGCCAAACAAGAACTATCAATTGAATACAGAAGGGCATTACAACACAAAAGATTCCATTGGTCAGGCATTGTATGTAAATACTAACCTTGAAGATGCAAAATTGGGCTTTGTGCAACGCTTCTTGGGGGATATATTTTCGGATATGACAGGGAATGCAACAGGGAATTTAATTGTTCAAGGAAACCCTAGCAGTCCTGACTTATTGGGAAAAGTAAGCATCAGGAATGCTGGACTTAGGGTGATTTATACGCAGGTTTATTATACTATTGATAGTGCCACCATCAACTTTGAGAATGATGGGATAAATATTGGGGAGGTCATTGTAAAAGATAGGTACAAGAACAAGGGCACGGTAAAGGGTAAACTTTATGAGAAAGGGTTTAAGGACATGCGTTTTGATTTTACCCTTAACACGCCTAAACTGTTGTTATTGGATACCAAAGAAAAGGACAATAAGTTGTTTTTTGGAAAGGCAATTGGCAAGGCATCCCTTACCTTCAAAGGGCCTGAGAAAAGTGCTTACCTCAAGATGGTTGCCGAAGCCAATGATTCCTCACACATTTACATTCCAAGTTCTACAAGCAAAGAAAGTGGCGATGCAGATTTTATCGTATTCAAGAAATATGGTACGGAGATGCAAGCAGAAGAAAAACATAGTGATTTTGATTTGACGGTTGACCTTGACCTAACCACCAATAAATATGTAGCCATTGATGTATTGTTGGATGAGCAATCGGGTGATGTGATAAAGGCAGTTGGTAATGGTAGGCTCAAGATTGTAGCAGGCACTACTGCCCCTTTTACCATGAAAGGCAGGTACAATATAGACCAAGGTAGCTATGATTTTAGTTTCCAATCATTCATAAAGAAGCCTTTTATTTTATTGCCGAATGTTGGCAATTATATTGAATGGACGGGCGACCCATTAAAAGCTGAAATACATATCGATGCACAATATATTGCTGAAAGGGTTAGTGCCGGCGATTTGCTTTCGTCCCAGCAAGCGGCGGTGAATAGCTCCACCAAATCATATAGGGGGCAAGTATATGTAATTGCTTCTTTGAGAAACCAGCTTACCAAACCAGATATTACTTTCAAGCTCGATTTTCCACAGTCAAGCCCAGTAAGGACCGACCCTATATTTATGGAATTTATCAATAAGGTAGAAGCAGACCAAAATGAAATGCTTTCGCAAGCTACTTCGTTGATAGTTTTTGGATCATTTGCACCTTATGGTCAGGGCTTGCTTTCGGGTACTGGGGGCACAAGTATCAATAGTTTGAGCGTGAATACTATTTCTCAGTTGCTCACTAAACAGGTAAACACAGCCGTCTCAAACCTGCTTTACAAACTTACAAAAGATAGAAGCCTGCAATTTAACCTAGGTACTTCGGTTTATAGTAGTTCAAGCATTCTCGATCAGTCAAGTGGCTTGACTGCAACAAGTAGTAACCATTTGGACAGAACCAATGTAAACTTCAAAATAGGCAAGAGTTTCTTCAATGACAATGTGATTGTTTCTTTTGGTGGCGATTTGGATTTTGCTGCCCCTGGCACTACTTCTACCATTGCCAATGGCAACTTTCAGTGGTTACCCGATTTGAATATAGAACTAGTACTTACTAAAGATAAGCGACTGCGTGCCATTGTTTTCAACAAGAATAGCTTGGATATCAGTGGTTCTACGCTTGGGCGTATCAACAGGCAGGGAGTTAGCCTATCGTACAAATTAGATTTCGACAGGATATTCGGCATTAAACCAAAGGAAGTCAAAATACCTTATAGGGATGATACGGGGGATGATATTATTGAGTAAATTATTCTTCGGCCTCTAATCAAATTTGGGACAACTATTCACGTAGTATCTTGCTATCCATTATGTTTACATAACTTCCAATGTTAATCATAGGCATATCAAGTGCACATTGCTTACCTGATTGTTTTGATAGTACGGTTTATTATTTTGATGGTAACTACCGATAGAACTTTGCTTTTTCCAAGCATTTCCAAGCATAAACAAACTGTTGCCAATTATCAAAATGTCTCTTTAGAAACTGTTTTTATTTTGAAAAGCGAATAAGATTTCATTTAATTATCACCACTTATGTAGATGCTAGTTGATAAAGTTCCACCAAATACCTACCCTCAACCATAAGCCGGTGCCTGGATAATCTTGCAACTTGAAATTGTAGTGGGTGAATGAAAAATTTGACGTCTTGAGCGTATTCAAGTTTTCCAACCTAGCAAATGCCTTGAAGCTTTTTATACGAAAATGAAAGAAGAAATTTATATCGGGACGATTATTAAAACTATAATTATCCTGATAAAAGAATTGCCCAGTGAAAGGGGAGTAGTTAGGGGCTTTATAATTGCTCATAAAGCGCACTTCAAAACCTGTTGAAAGAAATAGATTAGTGTAGAAATTCCCTTCAAAAGCAATCCGTTGGCGAGTAAGGAATTGGGGGATATTAACTGGCGCATTTCCTGTAGCCTGTTGCAAGTGAACCTCGGCATAATAGTTCCAGTGCTTGGCAAGTTTTATTGTTTTCTCTCCATAAATATGCAGCACATTGAACAAAGAAAGATATTGGCTTGACTTAAAAAAGCTATCACTATAAGCATAATTATTAACCAAATAATAATCGCCACTTAGTTTAAACCCTGCTTTCTCGTTGTAATAAATACCAAATATATGAGTCGTATTTTCTTTTGTAAAAGAACCGTGTGGCAACATTGGGAACGAGGTTTCGCCACTATAAATAAACGAAGGCGTTCTGTTTACGTTCTGAAAACCAATCTGAAGGCTTCCTAGTCGCTTACTCAACATTCTTTTTAGGCTTATGTAGGCTTGATAATCACCTGCATGCATACCATTTAGGTACAGTTGCCCATTTGCAATCACATCCCAAAGTTTGTTCCTCGTCCTGTTTCTATATTCCCCTATTAGCGAGATGTCATAAAAGTTATGCGTTGCAGAATCAATATTGTTTTGCGTTGTCAGTTTCATGTTCTGAACAATTGCCCCCACTTTGGCATACTGACTCTGGTTGTTTTTATCAGGAAAAGAAATAAGGCTAAACTCATTGCTCACCCTCACCCATCTATCGTGAAAACTAAGTGTGTCACTAGGAGGGGTATAGTTGAAGAAATGCTGATAGTTGGTATCAACATAATTATCAAAAAACTGATAATCGTTGGTGGCATATTGCAACGTATGCTGCACCCGGAACCGTGGATAAAACAAATGGATAACAGAACTATCGGTAACAATAGAATCCTTTGTGCCAAAATCGTATTGATGCCTATACAAAAAGTTCGATTCCTTATAAATATTGCCCGTAGTGACACTTGTGTTGAATGGGTTAGGCGTAAATATTGAAGGATTGCCCAATTGGGTTGTCAATTGTGCAGGATTATTCAAAGTGCCAGTGAGGCTATCTAGCTCACCTGCGCTTGTCAACCCACCGTTTTCAGAACTTGCATGTTTGTTGGACAAGTAAATAAAAAAACATTCATAACGCCTATTGGGCGATAGATAGTGGGTGGTAAACCTAAAATTGTTGTGGCTGTTGTTCTGATTCCGATAAATGCCCGGCGAGTTGATAAACTGATATTCTATCGAGTAGTTTAGGTTGTTCTTTTTATTTTGGGTATGAAAAAAATCCACTGTTTGTTCTGCTTTACTCGCTAGGGTATAGTTAAGCTCGGTAAAAGGTCTTGTTGTTTGAAAGAACTTTGTGTTCTCAACCGTATAATTATAAACATCATATTGGTGAAAACCAGCATCCCAACCCGCTTTTAGTATCGGATTAAACAAAAGCGACCTTGCTGCTGTACCCATATTACCCAAATTGTCGTAGGTATAAGGCATTGCCCCGCGCTTGTCGTAATCATTGATGCTCGAATCGATACTTCGGGTACGGGAAGAGTCGTAGTAGCGGTAAAAGATGGTGATTGAATCTGCGTATCTGTCCCTATGTTGCAAAGAATCCTGCCTATTTTTCTTTATTGGGCGGCCTTGGCTGTCGTAACCAACACCCGATTGTGGTACACTACCCGATTGTTGTATTGTGTTATCTTGGGATATTGATTGAAAATGAGCCAATAGCAATAGGGTAATAATCAGTAAAAAGCGGTATTTCCTCTCTAATAGTCTCATTCAAATAATATAATCGTGCAAAGTAAACGGAAAACAGATTAGCAACACCTTAGGATAATAAAGGTTAGGGAATCCTTATGAAACCCTTATTGGGGCAATATCTTCAACCGTGCTCAGAATACCTACATGAATCTTCCCAATGATTTTTTTATCCCTCAAATTACAGTAGTTGAACTGGATGTTTTATTATTTGAATCGGGTAAAAAAAATATTCTAATTGCATTCTTTATCCTGCGCCCTATCCAACAACCTTATTTTACTGCCCGCAGAATTCCGTCCCCTATCCAACAACCTTATTTTACTGCCCGCAGAATTCCGTACCCTATCCAATAACCTTATTTTACTGCCCGCAGAATTCCGTACCCTATCCAACAACCTTATTTTACTGCCCGCAGAATTCCGTACCCTATCCAACAACCTTATTTTACTGCCCGCAGAATTCCGTACCCTATCCAACAACCTTATTTTGCTGCCTGCAGAATTCCGCAGCCTATCCAACAACCTTATTTTGATGCCCGCAGAATTCCGTACCCTATCCAACAACCTTATTTTACTGCCCGCAGAATTCCGTACCCTATCCAACAACCTTATTTTGATGCCCGCAGAATTCCGCAGCGAGTCTGTAGGTTTTTTGCATACCAAGAATAAGGATTTATTGAAAATATCGAGTCCTTCAGATAGCATATTCTTAAATAGAGTACGTGGTTTCTCTATTGGATATGTACTTACGTATCTATTTAAATAGATGCGTCTAAACTTTATCTAGATAAACCCTTACATTCGCTACTGAAATGATGCGGGTAAAGGGTTTGAAGGTTATTGTTAAAATTAAGCTTTTTACTGTTTATAGCGTCTATTTAATAGTTGTGTGCAACCCGTGTGACAAAACAAACAAATACAAAAAAGATGAAACGATTAAATAACCTTAAGAAAATCGATGAGGTATTAAAATATCTAGCTAGTATTGAACGACCAAATTCTTTTCGTGAGTTTTATGAAATGAAAACAGAACTTGAAAAAAGAGGATTACAATATGATGAATTTGAATTATGGATTATAATGGACAAATTATGCAAGGACAATTATGTTTCAACCGAGGACAAAAATGTAAATTATATTGATGAAAATACGAAAGGAGAATCAAAGGACACACAACGGACTAATCATAGATTTTATATTACTTATGATGGGAGAATGTTTATAAGCAAAAGATTAGGGGGTTATAAATGGGAGGAGAATAAAGAATATGCTAATACACTCTTTCAGTTTACAACAACTGCATTACTAGCCATTGGTACTTTTGGGCTTTTAGTTTGGGAGATATTTAAAGCTTATTATTTTAACAACAAATAACTACTCTTAAAATTAATATTATTATGAAGCTTATTTTTTTATCTATTTTTTTGTTTTTTTCAACAAAAATATTATCACAAGATTATTATTTTGGGCTTTTTGCTAATAGTTATCTAGCTACTTCCAATTTAGGCTCAACAAATTTAAAACGTGTTAATATCCCTATATCAATTATTTACAGTCACGATTATTGTTCCTTTTTTCTTGATGGTAAACTTAAAACCTTCTTTAAAATAAGAGGATACACTACAGGGACGCAAGGAGAATATTTACACACAAGCTTTGTTAGTGAAGAAACTGATGTTACACCTGACGGTTATTATGGTATTATGATTGACGAAGGAAAGACAGAAACAATTTTTCAAGTTTCATTGCCAAGCGGTTTTACTTATGTTGTAAACAAAGCAAAAAAATATAGTGAGCTTGGTAAAGTGGAAAACAATGTTCACATCATCAATCAAAAAAAAGAATTTGAAACAGATAAAAATTTGTATTTGGAGAGAAGAACATATTGGGATACAGTTACTAATGTGAACTTCAAATCAAATCCAATTCTAAAAACAAAACATTTAATTTGTAAAGAAGATATTAACGAGTTCATAAGTGAAAAACTTAACTATCATACAACCAGCCCTCAAAAGATTCCCTTTTTTACAGCTAAATTACGTTTTAATCTCGACACATCAGGGAAAACAGAATTTGCAGGGTATTTAAGGACAGGCACAGGCAGATATCCAGATACAACAATTACAACAATTGTTGAAAGTATAAGAGATGACAATATATTATTGCAAGTAGAACCTTTATTTGAAACTATACTTTGGGAAAAAGAGAAAGATATAAATGGGAAATTAGTATACAGGGGAGTACATAATTGTGACATAGAAATCACACTATTTGCTTACCCACTTCAAAAAAATAAAGAATAATAGCTGCACTTCTTTCTTTATAGGTTGACACACCCTGCTATCGGGTATGCACACAACAGAAGTATCCTATGTAGCTTTATTGTCAGGGTGCTCGATAGGTGAGTTTTTTCCTTTATTTACTTTTGAAAGAAAAAGGAAGTCCCCTTAGGGTAAATGATTAATGCCAAAACTAACCATTAATAACTATTTTTCATTACAATAAAGATTACCTCAATCCAAAAGTCTACATTTGGTGTGAACAATTCATCAAACACTTATTTATGTGGCTCAATAATATTTTGGAAACTATTGGCAATACGCCACTCATCAAACTAAATAAAATAACAAAAGATATTCCTGCAACGGTGTTGGCAAAGGTGGATTATTTTAATCCGGGCAATTCCATCAAAGACCGCATGGCGTTGAAGATGGTTGAAGTAGCCGAAAAGGAGGGGAGGCTAAAGCCGGGTGGCACCATCATAGAGGGCACAAGCGGCAATACAGGTATGGGGCTTGCGCTGGCAGCTTGCGTGAAAGGCTATAAATGTGTTTTTGTAACCACCGACAAGCAAAGCAAAGAAAAGGCTGATATACTAAAGGCAGTAGGAGCGGAGGTGATTGTTTGCCCTACCAACGTGTTGCCCGAAGATCCGGCGAGTTATTATAGTGTTGCCAAAAGGTTGGCTAAGGAAATTCCGAACAGTATATACATGAACCAATACGACAATCTCGCTAACCGACAAGCGCATTACGAAAGTACCGGCCCTGAAATATGGCAACAAACCGAAGGTAAAATAACACATCTCGTATGTACGGCTGGCACTGGCGGAACAATCACGGGTACGGCGATGTACCTAAAAGAAAAGAATCCCAACATAAAAGTTTGGGCAATAGATGTGTTTGGTTCCCTGCTTACCAAGTATTACCACACTGGCGAAAAAGATATGCACGAAGTTTATCCTTATATATCCGAAGGCTTTGGCGAGGACTTTGTTCCTGCTAACTATGACATGAGTGTGATTGATAATTTTGTGCAAGTGACAGATAAAGACGGCGCAATAATGGCTCGTAGAATTGCCAAAGAGGAGGGATTGTTTTGTGGTTATAGTGCTGGCAGTTGTTTGCAAGGGTTGTTTCAACTAAAGGAAAGCCTTACAAAAGACGATGTGGTTGTTTGTATTTTTCATGATCACGGTAGCCGCTATGTTGGCAAGATTTATAATGATCAATGGATGATGGAACGTGGTTTCTTGGAAGTAAAAACATTCAAGGATATTGTGAGTGGAAGGGCTAATCAGAAGTTGATAACCATTGCACCTGACAACACCGTTATAGAAGCCGTTGCATTGATGAAGCAATATGATATAGACCAAATACCTGTTTGGGATAACAATGAAATGATTGGTTCCCTAAGCGAAAGTGGCTTGTTTCAAAAGATATTTATTAATCCAGAAATTAAAGATGCAACTGTAGCAAGCGTTATTGAACATTCTTTTCCGATAGTAGAATTCACTACTTCCGTTGAAAAGTTAAGTAGTTTGATTAACAAAGAAAACGGTGCAGTACTAGCAAAGGACGACTCTGGCAATTATCATATTGTAACCAAATATGACGTTATCCAGAGTATTGCGAAGTAAGCTTTGAAGTAGATAAAATATCTACTTCCCCAATTCCAGCAGCCACATCTTCTTAGCAGGTATAGTAAATTGGTTTGATGAAATAATAGTTCCTGTAAGTATGTCTGTAGCTTTAGAAAATCCTTTGGTACGTTCCTCATACTTATCAAGTTTCACTGTTTGTTCTTTATCGCTAGTGTTCATCACGCACATAATTGTTTGTTTGGCATCATATCTAAAGTAAACATACAATCCATCATAAGGCACATATTGCATTAGTTTGCCTGTTTTTAAAGCAGAAGACTGCTTGCGGAAATTTCCTAGTTTCTTTACTAAATCCTGTACTTCTTTTTCTTGTGTTGTAAGGTTCTCTCCTGTAAAAGCATTCTTTTTGTCGCCTTTCCAGCCGCCTGCAAAGTCTAATCGTACCCATCCATCCGGATTGGATACCCCCTTCATCAATATCTCAGTTCCGTAATATAGTTGTGGTATGCCTCGGCAAGTAAACAACCATTCCAAACCCATCTTTTGTTTGTCAACGTCTTCATTTACATAACTAAAGAAACGGGTCATGTCGTGGTTATCCAAGAAAATTACGTTGCGCATAGGGTCTTTGTACATAATGTCCTGAGCCAATGTGGTGTATAGTTTAGTTACGCCTTCATTCCAGCCATACTTTTCATTTATCGCAGGTTGTATGCCATTAAAGAGGACTTGAAAATCTACTGGTGCTTGTAAGTTGCTCTTCATAGGCACATTTAGGTTGTTTTGTACAAAATAACTTTGGTCAATCACCCCATTTACCCACGTTTCTCCAAACATTGTCATCTTTGGGTATTCATCAGTAAGTGCGTTGTTGCAACGATTCATAAAAGGCAGGTCATTGTATATATAGGTATCAATGCGCCATCCGTCAACACCAAATTCCTCTACAGACCACAATGCATGTTGTATGAGATAATTGCACACATAAGGATTGTATTGGTTAAGGTCGGGCATTTCTTTGGTGAACCAACCATCTGTGGTAATCTTTGCTTCGTCTTTGGAACCATGAGGATCAAACAATGGTTGATCCTTAAAGCTTGTTTGGGTATAGGAAGGCCATTGATGGAACCAATCTTTACAAGGTGGGTCAAGTACTGTGAAATGATAACTGCCCACATGGTTATAAACGGCATCCTGAATCAGTTTCATTCCTCTTTTATGCAACGAATCACTTAACTTTTTATAAAGTTCGTCTCCACCAAAGCGAGGTTCTATTTTATAATGATTGGTAAAAGAATAACCATGTTCGGTACGGTTAGGCTGGTCGTTTTCTATTACTGGTGTCATCCACAAAGTGGTAGCACCAAGGCTTTGAATATAATCCAAGTGGTTAATAATGCCTTGGAAGTCTCCACCATGACGGGCATAAATAGAATCCCTGTTAAGGCTTTGATCCCTCATGCCTGCAATTTTATCGTTACTTTCATCGCCATTGCTGAACCTATCGGGCATCAGCATATAAATAAAGTCTGACGAAGTAACGCCTTTTGCATACAAAGTCCCTTTGCCCTTTCTACGTGCTTTCAATTGCCAGTTGATAGTAGTATTCTTGCCAGCATCATTAAACTTGATATTCACAATACCAGGCTTTGCAGCAGGATCTATCAATATATCTACAGCAATATATTTGCTGTTATCGAGGTTATTTACTTTGAGGATGGAAACACCCGGATAGTTGATGCTTATCTTCTCTTTATTGAACCCTGATTTGTTTCCCCTAATCAACAACTGTACTTTGTTCCATTTCATTCCCACCCACCAGTTTGTTGGATATATTTCTATGTTTTGAGCAGAAACGAATTGTAGGATAAGCAGGATACCAATGATAGGTAAAGTGAGTTTTTTCATAATCGAAAATTTAAACAAGCAATATTATGCAGCCAATCAAACCAAGTTTAATTATTGAATTGCAATACTAAGTCTTTTCTTTGGAATAGGATTTCATTTTTACTGGTTAAGTAAGATGTATTGCGCTAGCTTCAGCCGATTAGTAAACTTGATCGTATCTAGTTATAAAAGAATGAATAATTAGTTTTAGTTCAGTTAATTACTTGTTTTATTAAGGCTTAGCTACTATCTTTCTATACCTATCCACCGAAGCACCCATGCCTTGTTTTGAATGATAGGAGGGGGCAATGTTTACAAAAGCATAAGGTTTGTACAAAGAGGCGCAAGAAGGATTTTCCTCTTTTAGTTTGTTGTAATTAACCCAATCTTCATCATATTTCTTGATTAGTGATGCCAGCTTTTTAGTGTCATAGCTACCCGTTTTATCACCAATAAATCCCAAAGCCATTATGTTCCAGCCATCTGCTACTATGGTGTGCAGCAGCAACCCATATTTACTAGAAACTTTTATATAATTCTGGTCAGCGTTGTTCGCTATTTCTATTTTCGTACTAAGATCCACGATCTTCTCCCACAGTTTTACTGCTTCCTGCTTTTCAGCAATTACACTATCCAAGAGTTTATGCTGATAATACCAATCAAAGGCTTTATTAAGGAATCCTTCGGAGGGAAACAGCTTTTGTCCTACTTCTGCGGTGTCTGTTCCCGCAAGGAATTCGTCCCTTGTCCACCATACCCAGTCTTTGTCAAAGTAGTATTTGGCACTCTCATGTCCTCTTATCACTGCTTTCGCAGATAGTAGGCACAACTCCCTGAATGCTTTTCTGCTATTGGGTTTTGTAATACCATTTTCATCCATAAACTGATTAAAGATTGTCTCTTCCGAAAGCTTTGTATCTTTCCCCCAATGGCTTATCACGTAGGCATTCAGCTTACACCAGAACTCATTGGTTATGTATGGTCCCACCCAACCACCGCCCCTGCTCCAACTCCAAACGCCAGCAAAGTTCTTATTGTCTTTCAGGTCATTAAGGCATTTATGGCCCTTCTGCGGCTTGATTCCATTGTATTCTTCAAAGCCATTTATCACCCCATCCATCACATAATCCGGAAATGCGCCCTTGCCCTCATATTCCCGCTGACATTCCACTTCTATAATCTGCTTATGCTTCCCAATGCCCAGTGTAGGATTAAAATCATAAGTCCTATGATAGTCACCTTTGGTATGTTTGATGGAAAAGATAAGGTTAGGGTGTGGTTCAATTTTATTGGTGACAGCCAGGTAATACCCTGCCGAATCGTGCATCCCACCAAAAGACCAGGTTCGATAGAAGATAGTTTTATTTCTTTTCACACACACTTCTTCCCGCAATAGATTGATAAGCTTTACATGACTTTCCACGCCATTGGTTATAGGATTGTTGCCTGTATGATATGGCACATTGTTCAAGTAAGTTTCACCCGTTCTTATAACTAATCCATCAAGGTCGGGGAAGGTTTCAAAGAGTTCATCCAGCATTATTTTATGTATCTCTATGGTCTTTGGCCGTTCAAAAGAAATCTTTCCGTGCATATCATAAATCTCATCATGATAAAGTTCTACAAGTTTCTTTGGCAGCACAATAATATCCGTAAAATAATACACTTTGATACCTGCCGCATGAGCAGCCTTAATGTTTCGGCGCACCCTATCTGCCGCCTTCATCACCCACTCTCGTTCTTTGGAACCTTGTGGAAAGATTTGTGGATTTAGTTTATCGAAAGTGATGGCTGCATGGGCAAACGTAAAATCGTTCATCACCTGTCCCGTATATCCTTTTTCTTTTAAATAAACTGGATTGCTAAAAGCAGTAACTGTCAATGGTTCGCCGGGGTTGTTGTGAACCATATCCAAGATATAAGGAGTAGTTTGGGCGGTTAGGGAATGGATATTTATAATAAAAACCAAAGCAAACAAGGCAAGTATCCGACTAAAAGGCATCGCTATTTTATTTTAATCTAGCAAATATATTCATTGCTAATCAGGAAGGATAGTTACTATCAGCTTTTGATTTTGTTTTATCAGTAAAGATATGTTTTTGGTCAATTGGGATAAGATTTGCAACTAATTGCGTATCGTTTCGTAGTGAAGTGCAATCACTCCTCTAGAAAATGTTTTTGTTTCAACGAGTTTTAAAGGCGTTTTCTCAGTAATATTTTTAAACAATGGAATCCCTTGTCCAAGCAAAACAGGATTTACAAATATCCAGAACTCATCAACCAAACCTTCGTGCAGCAAGGAATGAGAAGCGGATGGGCTTCCAAAAATCAGTATGTTCTTACCTTCTTTCTTTTTTATTTCATTTATTTTATCTGCAAGCCCATCGCTTATTACGGTTGTGTTGCTAAGTCCACTTTCGTTCATTGTTCTGGACAAAACAATTTTAGAGACTTTATTATACCAAGCCGAATGTTCTTTGTCATGTTTCGAAGCGTTTGGCTGTTCGCCTGCATTTGGCCAATAGCCCTGCATCATTTCATAAGTAACCCTTCCATAAAGTGCCGTATCAGCTTTTTCGGTCATTGTTGCAACAAAGTCAAACATAGATTCATCTACATGTATCCAATTCATTTCACCATTCAGTCCTGCAACAAAACCGTCTAAAGATGCGTGCATAAAAAAAACTAAATTTCTCATCTGCTAATTGATGTTTTAATTAGAAATTATTTAATAATAAGGGGCAAACCTAAGGGAATTCCTTTTTCTTTCAAAAGTAATAGAGGAAAAACTTACCTATCGAACACCCTCACAATAAAGCTACATAGGATACTTTTGTTGTGTGCATACCCGATAGCAGGTTTTGTCCATCAGTAAAGAAAGAAGTGCAGACGTTGTCTAGCAGCACTCCTTGTAATGTCCTATTTGTTTATCAAAAGCTTTTCATTACAGCTGCCGTTTGCGGTATTTACTCTTATTACATAAACACCATTTGTCAAGGTTTGGGTGTTTAGTTTGTAAGAGTTTGTCCCACTTAGCGACTGCGTAATTACCGCCTTGCCTGTTATGTCGTAAACGACAATGGTTGCTTTGTCAACCACCTTTTTGCTGAAACTGATGGTTGCAAAGTCTTTTGCAGGGTTAGGGATTATTGAGAAAGATTGTTTGTCGCCAAAGTTTACGCTTACTACTTTACTGTATGTGCTTGCTCCATCCTTATCCACACTTTGCAAGCGGTAGTAGTTGATACCATTGGCAGGGTTATGGTCTGTAAACTCATAACCATTTGCTCCACTGCCTATTGCTTTTACAGTTCCTATGTCTGAAAAGGAAATGCCATCTGTACTGCGTTGGATGATAAAGTGGCTTGTGTTTAGTTCGGTGGAGGTATGCCAGTTGGTTTGGATGATTTTATTGTTGGCAGTTGCAATGAAGGAAGAAAGGGTGATTGGCAAGGAATTGAAAGAAATTTTACTTATATTATCATAAAAATAATCACCAACATACAAAGAGCCTGAAGAATCAAAAGCAATTCCAGTAGTTCGAAAGACGCTGTCAAATCTATTTATTAATTTGCTATTACTAGATATTTCCGAAAGATAAGAACCGTTGTCAGAAACATATAAATTATCAGATTTATCAAAAGCTAAATAACTAGGATTTGACAAACCAGAGTCACAAAAAGTAGTAAGTCCACCGTAGATTGACAACTTTTGAATAGCACCCTGTTTTAAGCTATTAGAAAAATATAGATTAGTCCCCGATTTGTCAAAAGCAAATCCAAGTGGCTCAGCACTAATAGGACCATTCCTATCACTAACTATCGAAACGTTTCCATCAGGGTCTATTATGCTAATTTCATTCCAGCCGTAATTTGCAACATATAAATTACCATTATTATCAAAAGCAAGAACTCCAGGCATGCTAGTTCCTGTATGAGAACTTACAAATGTGGAAACGATACCCATAGTATCTACCCTGCTGATTGTCTCACTTCCCCAATTTGAAACATATAAATATCCATTCTTGTCGAAAGCAAGCCCATCTGGTTGGTTTAATCCCGCAGTTGGGTCAACGAAGGTGGAAACTACACCAGCTTTGGTGATTTTGGAGATTGTATTGTTGTTAAGTTAGCTACAAATAAGTTACCATACTTGTCAAATGCAATGCTTTCAATTTCATCAAAAGAACTGTAAAAATTTGAAACAACTCCATTACTTGAAATTTTTGAAATAGAATTGTACTTTCCATTGGCAGTATAAATATTACCCAATCCGTCAATCTTCATATCATAAGGTAAAGTTGCACTTGAGTTAACAAAAGTTGAAATTTCCTTATTTGGGGTAATCTTGCTGATACCTATAGTATAACCATAACCATTAATAATTGGCAGGTTACAGGAAACATACAAATTGCCAATAGTATCTATTGCAATTAGCCCATCTAATGCCAATCCAGTATTAACATAAGTTGAAACATTCCCTGTATTTGTTATTTTTTGGATTGTGCTATCAACTACATTAGTAATATATAAATTATCCATAGCATCAAAAGCAAATGACCCAGAGTTATTTAAGTTTGAGCTTAGAAATGTTGAAATTTTACCTTTAGGAGTTATTTTACTGATTATAGTATTTCTGCTTTTGTCAAGATTTGAAACATATAAGTTACCCGCCGTACCAAAAGCAAGATAGCTAGGGCTTTTCATTCCTGAATTAGCATATGTAGAAATAACACCAGCTTTTGTTATCTTAGTTATTGTACCAATACCATTTATGTCATTATTAGAAACATATAAATTCCCTAATTTATCAATGGTCATTGCACTCGGTTGAATAGAATCAGTAATGGTTGTAACTACTCCATTTTTTGTTATTTTAACTATATTGTATTCACTTCCATCATATAGATTTCCCACATAAACATTGCCTGCCGTATCGATTGCAAGTGAAGAAGGTGTGGGTAATTGACAAGTGGCAACAGTTGTTACAGTTTGTGCTTTTACTATAAAAGCTAGTGATAAAAATAAACTTGCAAGGGTTACACTTGCATACTTAGGGTTCAATTGTTTCATAACTGAAATTTAAATTATTAAATGACTAAAATATATTTTAAATAAAAAATCCATTTGATTTCAACCTTATGACTACTTCGCATGGGTTGCACACTCGCTAATAGACGCTATAAACAGTAAAAAGCTTAATTTCTAAATTATCCTTCAAACCCTTTACCAGCAGCAATTCAATTGCGAATATAGGGTTTGTTTACATAAAGTTTAGACGCATCTATTTAAATAGATACGTACGTACATTCTCAATAGACAAACTACGTACTCTATTTAATTTTATGCTATCTGAAGGACTCAATATTTTCAACAAATCCTTATTGCTGGTATGCAAAAAACGCATCGT
>Ga0164296_1001135_pt1 | contig 29334 bp, 23 predicted proteins | sample GEODES057metaG_FD_113533 | JGI IMG/M metagenome (GOLD analysis project Ga0164296, IMG submission 113533) | Dystrophic lake water microbial communities from Trout Bog Lake, Wisconsin, USA - GEODES057 metaG | ecosystem: Environmental > Aquatic > Freshwater > Lake | place: USA: Trout Bog Lake...
CCAAGCCCCGCCCAGGCGGCCAAGACCGTTTCCAGCGGCGCCGCGGCCAACGCCTCGACCGTCGGGAAACGCGTTACGAACCGGTCGAAATACGGTATGACGGCGGCAACCGTCGTCTGCTGCAGCATGATCTCGCTCAGCCAGACCCGATACGGATCGGCGACCTGCCCGGGTTCCGCTCGCCAGGGTAAACGCCGGCGGTGCCGGTCATACCAGTGGAGAAGGAGTGGAGCAGGGGCGATGGAAGACGACGACACGATGCCTCCCATAGCGCAAACCGTGCAGAGTCGTCGCCCCCAAGCGCCGCCGCGCGCCGCCTTCCCCTTCGGCCCCCGCCCGCTCGGCGCCATCACCCCCGGCCTCGCGCGGCAAGTCTACCGCAAGCAGAACCCCGCTTCGGCGCAAATCGTGATGGACTGGGAAACGATCGTCGGGCCGAAAGTGGCGGCCATGACCGTGCCGCGCCGCCTCGATCGCGGCCAGTTGACCATCGCATGTTCCGGTGCGACGGCGATGAACCTGCATTATGTCGGTCAGGAGTTGATCCAGCGGATCAACACCCATCTGGGCAGCACGCAGGTGCGTAGCCTGCGCTTCACCCAGGCCGGCATGCCCAAGCGGGAACGCCCCGCCGCAGCACCGCCGCCCGAAGCCGTGCGCGAAGCGGACGCCGCCGTCGCCGATCTTCCCGAAGGCCCCGTCCGCGATGCCCTCGCCGCGCTTGGCAGGGTGGTGATCGGGCGCGCGAAACATGCCACAAAGCGTCCAGCCAAATTCTGACCGCCAACACCAAGAGGATCGCATGTCCTTTACCCGTCGTTCCCTGCTGATCGCCGCACCCGCCCTGCTGGGCCCTGTGCTGCCCGCCCTGCTAACGGCGTCGCCCGCCCGCGCCGCTGGGGTCGAGGACCTGACCCGCGCCGAACGCTTCATCGGCAAGGCCGACGCCAAGACCGTGGTGCATGAGTATTTCTCCCTTACCTGCACGCACTGCGCTGCCTTCGCCCAGACCACGCTGCCCGAGGTTCAGAAGGACCTGATCGAAACCGGCCAGGTGAAATGGGTGTTCCACGACTACCCGCTGGATCAAACCGCGCTGTTGGCCGCCATGGTCGCCCGCTATCTGCCGGTCGATCGCTACGAACCCTTCATCAACGCCCTGTTCGCCACCCAGAACGCCTGGGCTTTCAGCCGCTCGGCCGATCCCACGGCGCAATTGTTCAAGACCGCGGCACTGGCGGGCATGAGCCGCGATACCTTCGACAAGGCCGTCGCCGATGAGGGACTGAAGAAGTGGATTCTCCAGTCTCAACAATCTGACACCGAGCGTTGGAAAATCGACTCGACTCCGAGCTTTGTGATCAAAGGAGAGAAGCACGCGGGTGAAATGAGCTACGAGGCGTTCCGCAAGCTCATCCCCGCATAACCCGCCCGGACAGGCCGTCCGGGCCTGTTGGGATGAGGTGTCGGGTTTGCCGGTCAGCTTCCGCCGTCTGCGCATCGCCGGGTTTAAAAGCTTTGCTGAGCCCACGAATGTCGACATCCTGCCGGGCCTGACGGGCATTATCGGCCCGAACGGCTGCGGCAAGTCCAATATCGTCGAAGCGCTGCGCTGGGCGATGGGCGAAAGTAATGCGCGTCAGATGCGCGGCGGAGAGATGGAAGACGTCATCTTCGCCGGCACGGCAGGCCGAGCGTCGCGGAATATCGCGGAGGTGACGGTTTATTTGGATGAGACGGAGGGGCGTGTGCCGCCGCCCTTCCATGAGCATCCGGAACTCGAGATCGTCCGCAAGATCGAGCGTGGCAACGGATCGTCCTACCGCATCAACGGCCAGGAAGCCCGCGCGCGCGACGTGCAGACATTGTTTGCCGATGTCGGCTCCGGCGCTCGCGCCTCGGCCATGGTCAGCCAGGGGCGCGTCGGCGCGCTGGTGAATGCTCGTCCCGAAGACCGCCGCTCGGTCCTGGAAGAAGCGGCCAATATCACAGGGTTGCACGCCCGCCGCCATGAAGCCGAGTTGAAGCTGAAAGCGGCCGAGGCGAATCTGCAACGGGCCGATGACCTGAAGGGGCAGTTGCAGACCCAACTGACCGCCTTGCAGCGCCAGGCCAAGCAGGCCACGCGCTATCGCACCATATCCCAGACCGTGCGGGCGACCGAGGCGGAGTTGTTGTCCGTCCAGCGCGCCCGGGCAGAGCAGATGCGCGACCAAGCCGCGGCCGCCTTGCATCAGGCGCAGAGCGCCGTGGTTGCCGCGACTCAAGAGGCGACCGCCGCCGCAACCCGCGCCACCGAGATCGCCGCCACCTTGCCGCCGCTGCGCGAAACCGAGGCCGATGCCCGCACCGCGCTGGAACGCCGCCGGTTGGAGCAGGAGCAGATTGCCGGCGAAGAGCAGCGGGCGCGTGCGGCATGCGCGGATGCCCAGCAGCGTCTGGGGCAGATCGGCAAGGACCTGCTGCACGCCGAACAACTGCATAATGACGCAGCGGCGGCGCAACAGCGCTTGGATGCCGAACAGGCGCAGTTGTCCCAAGCGATCCTGGGGCATGCCGAACGCGATGCCGCGGCCGAGTCTGAAACGCTGCAAGCCGCCGAGTCTGTCCGAGTCGCCGAAGCCGAGTCGCACCGCGCCACCGATGCCGCTGCCGAAGCCCAGGCGCGTGCGCAGGCCGCGACTCAACTGCTGTCTCAGGCCGAACTGCGGGCCAATCGCGCCCAGGGGCAGGTGCAGACGATCAGCCAGGAACGCGCACGGATCGCCGCCCAGCAGGTCGATGCCGCCGCGATCGCCCGCCTGACGGACGAAGCAGCCGCGGCCGAGGCTGCCGTGGCCGAGGCGCGCGCCGCGGTCGAACAGGCGGAAAAAAGCCGAGCGGAGGCGGCGACTGCGTTGGCTGCCGCACGCGATGCGCAATCGGGAGCCGAATCGGCGCGTGCCAAATTGGCGGCCGAAACCCAGGCTCTGGCCGAAGTGCTGGCGGTTAAGGACGGTGAGCGCTGGCCGCCGGTGATCGATTCACTGACCGTCGCCGCCGGGTTGGAGGCCGCGCTTGGCGCTGTCCTCGGCGAAGAACTCACCTCCGCCCTCAATCCCGATGCCGCGCGGCATTGGCGCGCGCTGCCCAGCTTCGATCCGGTGCCGGACCTGCCCGCGGGGGCCGCGCGGTTGGCGGATTTCGTGCAGGGGCCGGCGGTGCTGTCGCGGGCGCTGTCGCAGATCGGCTTGGTCGAAACCGATGAGATCGGGCGGGACAATCAGGCGAAGCTTCAGCCGGGCCAGTCCTTGGTATCGCGCGCCGGGGCGATCTGGCGCTGGGACGGTTACACGATCCGCGCCGGCACGCCGACGGCCGCGGCCGTGCGGCTGCAACAGCGCAACCGGTTGATGGCGCTGCGTGGCCGGCTGTCGATTGCCGAAAGCGCAGCGGCTGAAGCGCGGGCGGCGCGCATGGCGGCCGAAACCGTGGCGCAACACTCGGTGGCCGCGGAACAATCCGCGCGAACCACCCGTCGTGACCGCGAACAGACCCTGGATCGCGCCCGCTCGGCTTTGACCGCACTGCGCAACCAAGCCGCCACCGCCGCCGCGCGGCTTGCCGCCGTGGATGACCAGTTGGCGCGCGTGTCGGTGGAGCGGGATGAGGCTGCCGCGGCGCTGGCGCAGGCACGGGCGCAGGCCGCCGATCTGCCGGATATCACCGCCTTGCGCGCTGCGGTGGACGCGGCGCGGGCTGCGCTGTCGATGGCGCGGTCACGCGAGACGGCGGCGCGGTCGGCGCGTGAGTCGCTGATACGCGATCACGCGGCCCGCACGAAGCGGCTGACCGTGATCGACGCCGAACGCCTCGGCTGGGGCGAACGCGGCCGCGATGCCGTCGCACGGGTGACGGACTTGAACGCGCGCCGGCAAGAAGCAACCGACCTGCTGCGCGCCCTGGAGGCTCAACCGGCGGCGATCGCGGAACGCCGGGCGGCGGCGCTGGATGCGCTGGAAGGCGCCGAGGGGATGTATCGCCGAGCGGCTGAGGCGCTGCGGGGTGCTGTTGCGGCGCAGGAGCAGGCGGACCGGGAGAGCCGGGCGGCGGAAGCGGCGCTGGGCCGACGCCGGGAAGAAGCGGTTCGGGCCGAGGGGCTGCATGAGCAGGCGAACCATGCCTGGGGCGTGGTGGCGGAGCGGATTTTGGAACGCCTGGGTGCCAATCCGCCGCTGCCGGAGCCTCCGGCGGTGGTGGATCAGGAGGCCGAGGATCGCACTCGCCGGCGGCTGGAGCGCCTGCTGAAAGAGCGCGAGGACATGGGGCCGGTCAACCTGCGCGCCGAACAGGAAGTGCAGGAGTTGGAAAAGCAGATCGGCACGATCGAAACCGAGGTGGGCGAGATCAACACGGCGATCGCCAAGCTGCGCGGGTCCATCGGCCATCTGAACCGCGAAGGGCGGGAGCGGCTGAACGCCGTCTTCCAAGAGATCGATCGCAATTTCCAGCAGTTGTTTGCTCGGATGTTCGATGGTGGGCGGGCGCATCTGGCGATGGTGGGGTCGGATGATCCGCTGGAGGCGGGGCTGGAGATTTACGCCCAGCCGCCGGGCAAGAAGCTGTCGACGCTGTCGCTGCTATCGGGTGGCGAGCAGGCGTTGACGGCGCTGTCGTTGATTTTTGCGGTTTTCCGCTCCAACCCCGCGCCGGTGTGCGTGTTGGATGAGGTCGACGCGCCGCTGGATGATGCCAATGTGGAACGGTTCTGCGCCTTGCTGGAGGACATGGTGAGGGAAACCGGCACGCGGTTCCTGGTGGTGACGCACCATCAACTGACCATGAGCCGGATGGACCGTTTGTTGGGCGTAACGATGCAGGAGCGCGGTGTTTCCAGCTTGCTGACCGTCGACCTGTCCAGGGCGTTCGATTTGGTGGAACGCGCGCAGTTCGCTGCCGAATGACGGGGCGTGTCGTGCGGTTGGAGCGCGTTCCGCTGGCTGACCTGCCGCGGTGGGAGACGCTTGCCGACGTAACGGACCTGTTCCTGACACGCACGGCGATCGCCGATCTGGCGCCGCTGGCCGAACTGCGCCAGTTGCGGACGCTGGGGCTGAAATTGACTCGGGCGGTCGATGTCTCCCCGCTGGCGGCGCTGACGCGCCTTGAGCACCTCAATCTGTCCTTCACCGCGGTGGCGGATGTTACGCCGTTGGCGGCGTTGACCGGGCTACGGTCTTTGTATCTGACGGGCAGTCTGGTGAGCGATATCGCGCCGCTGGCGGGATTGACGCGGCTGGAGCGGCTGGATTTGGGCGGGACCGGGGTATCCGATCTGATGCCGGTCATGGGGATGGCGGGGTTGTTGAGCCTGCAACTATCGGGCACCGGCGTGACCGATCTGGCGCCGCTGGCTGGCCTGCGGGCCTTGCGGGTGTTGGAAGCCGGCAGCACGCAGGTGTCTGATATCGCACCGCTGCGCGGATTGCCGGCGCTGCAATTCGTCGATCTGCGCGGCTCGGCGGTGACGGATACCTCGGGCCTAGCGGGATGTGAGGTGCTGACGCGCGAAACGGTGCGTCAGAAATTCCGCCGTCAGCGCGCCTGACCTAGCGCCCCACCGCCGGGGCGCGCTGGGGTTCCTGCCGCTCGGCTTGGCTGACGGAATCTGTTGCTGGTGGTGGCGTGTGATGCGGGCCGTTGGGTCGTGCTGCCGCCGGCGCGCAGGCGTGCGTGCGGCTTTTATGCGCGCGGGATGACGGAAGCCGACGCTGTTGTGCGCGTGATCGCGTGGTTTAGGCCTGCGCGCCGGCGCAATGCGGCGCGCAGGCTATCGACTAGACGGTGGCAACCGGCGTGGCCGGGGAGCCGACGGCGCCGGGCAGGCGCAGCGGCGGGGCGGTCAGCAGGAAGCGGTTGCGGCCATTGGCGCGCAGCCAGTCCGCAAGTTCCGTATGATACCACATTTCTCCCAGGTAGCAGCCCAGCTTGAACAGGCAATGGGCGTGCAGCGGCAGCATGGCGCAGACATCGTCCATGCAGGGGCTGGCCGGATGCGCCTCGACCGCATAATTATCGGCCAGCAGCGCGACGGCGCCACTGTCGGTGACCCATTGCTGCAACCTGGCATCGCGCCCGTCGAGGGCCGAGGTGGTTTCGAACAGAACCTTCGCGTCGGGCTGCTTGTTCATCTGCAACAACAACTCGGCGAAACCGGTGCGAAAGCAGACGAAATCGCCGGGTTCGACGACGACCTTGTCCTTGTCCAGGACCATCATCAGGTCCTCATAGCCGACGACCTTGCCGGAGCGGCCGAAATGCGCCTGCAGATCGATCATCACCGCGCGGCCTTGGACGCAGGCGGCGGCCATGTTTTCCACCCCCAGGCGCCGGGCGCCGGGTTGCTGGTTGGTGGGGGTGGTGTTGCCCTTGGCGTCGTAGGTCACCGGGCCGATGATATCGATGCCGGCCCGATAGCCGTTGTAGAAACAATCCTCGGCCACACCGTCGCCATCCAGATCGAACATCTGTCCGACATGCGACAGGCTGTCCCATTGGGTGGAATATTGCAGTGTCAGAAGCACCTGATCGTCGCAGACGACATCCAGCGCCGTCGGGTCGTCGCAGCGCAGCGGATAGTTCATGTTCGGCCGGCCGTTCCGCTCGGTTGGTTTCAGCACTGGCGGGTGGCGGCGGGGATTGAGGATGTTGCCGCCCGGATAATCCAACGGCAGGGACAGGCAAAAGGTTTTGCCTTCCTTCACTTCCCGGATGCCTTGCAGGACTTTTTCCGGCGTCACCAGATTGAGTCGGCCGAGTTGGTCGTCGGGACCGAAATCGCCCCAGGTGGAGCCTGCGGGGCGGTGTTTCCAGCGCGGATTGGGTGCCATGATCGTATCCTCCTAGCGTGCCTGGGCGATGCGGGCCGTCGGCTTTGTCCCCGAGACTGGCGCGGCTTGCGGCCGGGATCAACTGCCGGCGGGGTGGCGACGGCGGTGCGCGGCGATGATGCCCGCAGCGGGGCGGTTGCGCGCAGGCGGCGATGGCGGCTGTCAGCGGCGGCGATCACCGCTGCGCCCGGGCTGGATCGGCCAGGACCGGCTAGGCCGGCGTGTCAGGCGAATTTTGCCAAGCCGCGGTCGAGGTCGTCGCGGAACCGATACCAAGCGCCAATCGCCGGCAGGAACCAGGGATTGCCGTTATACAGCGGATGATCGGGGAATTCCGGCGCGTCGAAGGCACTGGCACGGTTGGCGACGCCGGCGATCTTGCGCGCCGTCTGCCAGCCCAGATAGGTCATCATCGCCACGCCGCTGCCGTTACAGCCCAGCAGATAGTGCATGCCATCCTGCTGGCCCATATGCGGCAGGGCATCCAACGTGAAGGCGACATTGCCGTTCCAGGCATGGGTGATCTTCACATCCCGCAACTGCGGAAAGCGATCGGTCATGAAACGATGCAAGATTGGCGCGCTTTGTCGGGGTGTTATCGGCGTAAACCGCGCCCGGCCGCCAAAGATCACGCGCTTGCCGTCCGGCGACATCCGGTAATAGGTCAGCACCCGGCGCGTATCGGCCAGGGTGCGATCTTTCGGGATCAGCGATTGCGCGAGATCGGGCGGCAATTCCTCGGTGGCGATGATATGGCTGGCCAGCGGGATCACGCGGCGTCGTAACTGCGGCGTAACGGTGCCTGTGTAACCGTTGGTGGCGATCACCACCTCGTTCGCCCGGACGGTGCCGCGTGCGGTTTGCACCTGCCAGACGGTGTCTTTCTGCACGATGCTTTCCACCGCCGCATGGCCGCATATGGGGATGTTGCGGCGCAGGCAGGCATCCAGCAGACCTTTATAGTACAGAGCCGGATGCAGTGAGGCGGAGCGCTCCACGACCATGCCGCCATAGTAATAATCGCTGGCCATTTCTTCGCGCACGCGCTCGCGCGGGATGACATAGGCACCGGACGCGGCGGCATCGTTCAGCAGGGCCACTTTGGCTGCCTGCGCGGCGAAATGCTTGGGCGTCCAAGCACCGACGAAGCGGCCGGTTTTCTTCCAGTGGCAGTCGATGTTTTCCTCGTTGATCAGCCGCTCGATCAAGGCAAAGGCATCGGACCCGTCGGTCAACACGCCGCGGGCGCGGTCCGACGTGGGGTCGAGGGATTTGCCGGAAAAGCTTTTGCCGATATTCACCCCGCCGCTGACGCCGCCGCCGCTGCGCGTTGACGCGCCCCAGCCGGGGGCGTTCGCTTCCAGCACCACGCAGTCGATGCCGTTCTTGGCCAGTTCAAGCGCGGTGGACAGGCCGCCGTAGCCGCCGCCGACGATCGCCACGCGGGCCTGGCTCGGCAGGTCGGTCAGGTCCGTATTGGCCGGTGTATACCCTTCCCACCAATAGGGTTTCTCTTGGAAATCGGCGTGGAACATCGCGGGCCTCCGTCAGGCGAAGCGGGATGTGGCGTAGGGTTTGGGATCGATCGGCGCTGGCTGTCCCAGGATCATGCGCGCAACCAGCCGCGCCGAGGGCGGCCCGCCGGTCATGCCGAAATGGCCGTGGCCGAAGACCAGGTGCAGGCCGGGATGCTTGGCCACCGGGCCAAGGATCGGCAGACTATCGGGCGTGGACGGGCGGAAGCCCATCCAGGTGCGCACCTTTGCCCCCTGCAACGCCGGAAACATGCGCCGCGCATGCGCCACCAACGCCGTCGCTCGGCCTTCATTCGGCGGCGCCTCCAGCCCGGCGATTTCGACCGTGCCGGCAACGCGCAGCCCGTCTTCCATCGGCGTGACGCCAAAGGCGCGTGTTTTGTTGCTGATCGGCAGGGCGGGCATCACCTCGGGGTCGAACAGCATGGCGTGGTAGCCACGCTCGGTTTCCAGGGCGACTTTTACGCCCAGCGGGTCGAGCAGGTTGGCCGACCAAGCGCCGGTGGCGATGACGACATGCGGCGAGAAGCGGTTGGCGATATTGGACAGCACCATCCAGCCACCGTCCGCCTGCGGGATCAGTTTCAGGGCGCGTTCCTGGATCAACTGGCCGCCTTCACCCTGGAAGAGTTGCCCCAGAGTGCGGACGGATCGCGCCGGGCTGACGGTAAAGCCATTGCCCGGGACCAGCAGGCCGCTGGTGACGGCGTGGGAGATGCCGGGGAACATCTGGCGCAGATCGTCGGTGGTGAGTTTCTCGGCCCTGATGCCGTGGCGATCGCGCACGGCCTGTTCGACCGCGGCGTTGGCGGCGTCGGCCTCTCCTTCCCAGACCTGCACTTGGCCAAGCGGGCGCATCAGGTCTCGGTAGAGGTCTGGGCCGAGCAAGTCCTGCCAGGCATCGAGCGAGTCTTTGTGCAGCGCGCGCATGGCGTCGGAAATGGCCATCACCCGGTCCAGCCGCCCGGCCTGGATCCAGCGCAGCAGCCAAGGCACGGCGCGCGGGAAATAGCTGGGGCGGACCGATAGCGGGCCCAGCGGATCGGTCAGCCATCCAGGGACCTTGCGCAGCATCCCGGGCAAGGCGATCGGTACCGCGGTATCGGGGCTGAGCAGGCCGGCATTGCCGAAGGATGCGCCGCCGGCCGGTGGCAGCGGGTCGATCACCACGGTCGATAGCCCGCCCCGCTGGAGATAGAGCGCCGTGGATAGGCCGGCGACGCCGGCGCCGATCACGATCGCCTGATGAGTTGCCAGGGTCATTTTGGTCCTTCCAGGCGCTTGCGGCCGCGCAATACGCCGTCCAAGAGCAGGATAAGCCCGGTCACGCCGATCAGAAAGGCGCTGACCGCCGCGATGGTCGGCTCGATTTCCATCTGCAGGCTGTTCCAGATGCGCACGGGCAAGGTTTGTGCGCGAACGCCGGCGAGGAACAGGGAGATGATCAACTCATCGAACGAGGTGAGAAAGGCAAAGAGTGCGGCCGAGATGAGGCCCGGCGCGGCCAAGGGAATGACCACCGTCAGGAACAGGCGGGTGCGGGAGGCGCCGAGGGATAGGGCGGCACGCTCCAAGTTCGCGTCCACGCCTTGCAGAGCCGAGAGCAGGATCAGCAGCACGACCGGCAGGGCGATGACGGCGTGGCAGATGCCGATCCATAGCAGATTGCCGACCAGATGCAGGCGGGCGGCAAGGAAATACATGGCGATGGCGGTAATCACCGTCGGCACGATGATGGGCAGCAGCATCGCCGACAGCAGCAGTTTCTTGCCGGGAAAATCGCCGCGGACGAAGGCGTAGGCGGCGAAGAAGCCGATTGTGGTGGCCAGCGTGCCGGCGATCAGGGCGACGATGGTGCTGACCCAGAGCGAGGCGCGCCAGTTCGGATCGCCGAGGAAGCGGACGAACCACTGGATGGAATAGGTTTGCGGCGGGAACGCCAGGTAGGATCCGCCGGAAAAGGCCAGGATCACCACGATGGCAATCGGCGCCATCAGCACCAGGCACAACAGGCCGACATAGCTGGACAAGGCGCGGGGCATCGCCTTAGGCCCCCATCAGGCGGCGGATATCGGTCAGCCGGTAATAGATCGCATACAGCACCAAGGTGACCGCCAGCAGTAGCAACGACATCACGGCGGCCGAGGACCAGTCGACGGTGATTTCGACCGAACGCTCGATCAGCATGGCGATCATAACGTCCGACGGGCCGCCCATCAGAGCGGGGGTGATGAAGAAGCCGATCGACAGGATGAACACGATCAGCGCGCCGGAGATCACACCATGCATGCTGAGCGGTAGATAGATGCGCCTGAAGATCATCGCGCCGCTGGCCCCCATGCCGCGTGCCGCGCGCATCAGCGTCGGGTCGATCGTCTTCATCGCGGCATAGAGCGTTAGGACCATATAGGGCAGTAAGACGTAGGTCATGCCGATGACGATGGCGGGCTGGTTGTAGAGCATCTTGACCGGTGTATGGACGATGCCCGTTGCCAGCAGCGCCTGGTTCACGAGCCCATGGGTGCCCAAAAGCACCATCCAGGAATAGGTGCGGACGATGATGCTGGTGAAATACGGCACGACGATGCAGAAAATCACCAGCGTAAAGCGCGGCCCGCGATTGTTGGCCAAGTAATAGGCGATGGGATAGCCCAGCAGCAGCACCGTCGCCGTGACCAGCAAGGATATCCAATTCGTCGTCACGATCGCCTGTAACACGGCGCGTGCGGTAACGACGGAAACGATCGTATCCCATAGCGGGCCGGCATCCGGATCGCTGATCAGTGACTGCTGAAAGAACCAGCCCAGCGGCGTGATGAAGACCAGCAGCAGCATCGCCAGCGCCGGCAGCATCAGCAGCATCGTCTGTCTGCGCCCCGTCATTCCGCCAGCATCAGCGCATGGGCGGCGTTCCAGCCGACGGTGACGGTTTGGCCCGGTTCGGGGGCAGGGGCGCCGGTGTTGGCCTGATCGATCGTCAGATGCGTGTCAGGCCCGATCTCGACCGACAGGCGGATGATGTTGCCCAGAAACGAGCGGCGGCGGACGATGCCCTGGGTTCCGTCGGTGCCGCAGAAGAGTTTCTCTGGGCGGATGAACAGGACGGCGCGCTGGCCTTGGCGCACCTGGCCGGCGGGGGCGGATAACAGCAACCCGTCCGGTGTTTTCAGCGTGGCGATGCCGGTTTCGATGGCGACGATTTCACCGCCGATCAGGTTGGCTTCGCCCAGGAAGCGGGCGACGAAGGCATTGGTGGGGGTTTCGTAGATCGTGCCGGGTGCGCCAACCTGCTCGATACGGCCATGGTTCATGATGGCGATGCGGTCCGACAGGTTCATCGCCTCTTCCTGGTCGTGCGTGACGTAGACCACGGTCATGCCCAGGCGTTGCTGGATGTCCTTCAGTTCGACTTGCATCTGATAGCGCAGGTTTTTGTCCAGCGCGCCCAGTGGTTCGTCCATCAGCACGATCGGCGGTTGGTAGACGATGGCACGGGCGATGGCGACGCGTTGTTGCTGGCCGCCGGAGAGTTGGCGTGCGAAGCGATGGGCAAACCGGTCCAGGCGCACCAGGGCCAGGGCGTCATTGACCCTGGCGCGGATCTCGGTGTCCGGCACCCGCCGAGCGCGCAGGGGGAAGGCGATGTTTTCGAAGACATTCAGGTGGGGGAAGATGGCATAGTTCTGAAACACCATGCCCAGGCCGCGTTGTTGCGGCGGCGTGCGAGTAAGATCGGCGTCGTCGAGCAGGATTTGACCGCTATCGGGCGTGGCGAAGCCGGCGATCATCATCAGCGTGGTGGTTTTGCCTGAGCCGGAGGGGCCGAGCAGGGAGAAAAACTCGCCGGGGCGGATGGCGGCGGAGACGTGATCGACGACACGCTCCGCCCCGTAGGTTTTGACGAGGTCTTTCAGGACCAGGGCACCCCCGCCGGTTGGCGGCGAGGGGGGCTTGGTCATTGCAGGATCCATTTGTTCCAGGTGGCACTGACCTTGGCACGATTGGCCGCCCACCAGTCGATATCGTTACGGAACCCCTGGGAGACGGTCCATGGCGTGTTGGTGGCCGGATCGAGCAAGGAGGGGGCGGTCGACGGATAGGATTTCTTGTTGACCGGAATGGCCTTGTAGGCGGTCAGCCAGCGCGATTGCACCTCGGGCGAGAGGGTATAGTCGATGAACTGCACGCCCTCTTTCATCTTCGGCGTGCCTTTGCTGAGGCCGTAGGCCTGGGCTAGGACTTGGTTCTGCGCCCAGTTCACGCCGATGGGCGCGCCGGCATCGGCTGCCGCTTGCGCGCGGGTGTTCCATAGCACGCCAAGCTGGACTTCCTTATCGGACATCATCTGCGCCGACAGCGCGCCGGTGTCCCAGAATTTCGGCACCGCGGCTTTGATGCGCGACAGCGACTTGAAGGCGCGGTCGATATCCAGCGGATACAACTTGTCCATTGGCACGCCGTCGGCCAGCAGCGCCAGTTCCAGGTTGGGCGCGCCGGATGCCATGTCGGCCAAGGTGCGCGCGCCTGGGAATGCCTTGATGTCCCAGAACTCGGTCCAGTTCTTCGGCTGTTTGCCGGTGGGGAAGGTGGTGGTGTTGTAGCCCATGATGAAGGCGTAGACGAAACTGCCGACCTGGTAGTCGCGCTTGACGCTGGGTTCGATATCCGCCGGGTTGGTGAATTTGAAATCCTTATACGGGATCGGTTCCAACGCGCCGGCCTGTTCGAGGTTCAGCAGCACGTCATCGGCGGTGTCGATAACGTCGATTTCGACTTGGCCGGCCTTGAACATCGCCAGCAATTTGGCTGCCGTGGAGGCGACGGGGACGATTTCGATGCCGGTAGCCTCCCGGAACGGGTCGTAGACGGTCTTCTTTTTGACCTCATCGAAGGCGCCACCGGGCGTGCGCACCATAAGCTGCGTCGCGGCAGCCGCTCGGCGTGTCCAGATGGTCGGCGCGGCGAGTGTCAGGCCGGCCGAAGCTTGAAGGAGACGGCGCCGTGTGGGGTGCAAACGCATGGGGAGCTCCTTTGGTCGTTGGTCGGACGCGGAGCATGGCGCATTTGGTTGCGGTCGCCCAGGGGGGAGTCGATTGGTTCGGAGATCGGTCTCGCGGTCGGTTTACTTGGATGCTATAAGGGGCGCGGATGTCCCCGTAGCTCAGCAGGATAGAGCACAGGATTCCTAATCCTGGGGCCGTGCGTTCGAATCGCGCCGGGGACGCCATTCTACCGACCCGCTGCATGAAGGGGCGGGTTTGATGTCCCCAAGGGGGCTGTATCGGCGTGGGCCCGAAGGCGGCTTGGCGGCTGGATCACCGATTTTGCCGGCTATGCGCTGTCGTCTGCGTTGCATGCGCCGTATTCGCGTATTGATCTCAGTCCGGACTGCACGGGGTAAGGGCGACCGCGCGCGTTTGAACATGGAGAGGTGGCCGAGGCCTCGGTTCACAAGAGGATGGTTGCCTCAGTGGAGGTCGATGGTCAGTTCAATTGCCGACTGTCACGTCTTTATGTGATTTGTGGCGATTGTAGAGCCAACATCGAGGAACGTGATTTTGCTGCCGTCCGACAGCGAAACCGTCAGATTGCCACCCGATACCGCTTGAGAAACGGTATTCTTGGGTCCGTAGCCCGACAAGACAATCTGGATCTGCGACGATGATGTTAGCCCCGTAACGGTCGCCGCGCCGCCGGCGGTGCTGGCGACGAACTCAAACACGTTCGCTGCTGTCCCGAATGCCTGGATCAGTTCAGTGCCTTTACCAAGCTCGAACGTGTCGTTCTTGGTGTTACCGATAATGTGATCCGTGCCGGCGCCGCCAACGAACGTGTCAGCGCCACTTGCGCCGGATCCGTTCAATGTCTCATTGCCATTGCCGGCGACCAAAAGCTGCGCCTGAGAGCCGGCGGCGAACAATTGATCGCCATTTCCGGCGCCGAACAAAGATACAGCGCCGGTTCCGGCTTGCAGCGAATTCGATCCGGCGGCGCCGCCGTAGATCACTTCGGTGCCGGACCCACCGGTTACCGACACGCTGCCTGTTCCGCCGAAGACCGTCGCGTTGTTGGAGGCAAGGAAGAGAAGATTTCCTGACCCACCTTGCACGACCAACGACGTTGGCGGGCAATTGGTCGCGCTCGCCGAGATGGTCGCGGATCCCGATCCGCCGTAAATGGTTCCGGATCCTTGTGTCGTGACGAGGTCCTGACCGGCGCCGAGGGTGATTTTGTTGACGCCCGAGCCGACGTTGATGGTGTCGTTACCGCGATTGGATGCAACGACGGTATTTGCGCCATTTCCCAGATCAATCAGCCAGGAACCCAAATCGGGCGCGGGCAATGACACATAATTATTGCCGCCGCCTCCGACGATGGTGCCAGAGCCACCGCTTATGGTTGAAGCAAGAAACGATAAATTGCCTGCACCGACTAAAACCTGAACCCCCGCGTCGCCATTGCCCGATATCGTTGCCGATGCGGCGGAAACGATGACGTCATCATATTTAGCGGGCAATATGCTGGCGCCATTGACCGCCTGGATAAATTCTCCGGTACCCTTCGTGATAACGGGTGGGGCCGGAGGCGTGCTTCCTTTTCCTGACCAGGGCGACACTTGATACGGCGTGACGGTTCCGGCCGTTACACCAGCAGAGATCGCTGCGGCGATCTTTTGGGCGAGATTAGCGTTTGCAGTCACGTCATAGGATAACGAGATTGTCTGGTTCGCTACGCCCCGAACTGTAACTGTTTGTACCACTATTTCCACCGGAAAGCAGTTATACGAAGAGGATAACCATGAGAATGATGTGATTGCAAATGAACAATTGTCGTGAGCGCTAGAAAATATAAAATTTTTCCGATAGGCTTCGGATAGTATTTTCACGCATGAACCGGCAGAAATTGGCAGATTTGGGTGATGGCGAGATTATATAACCTGTTGAAACCAAGATCGTATTCGATTTTGAAAGGTATCTTTTGATGGCTGCACTCGACCTTTCGGTGCGTCGGGTCTGGTCCGACCGAATGGGCCGCGGCAAATGATCGGTCATGAGAATCGTATGGTGCATTCCAAAAGGAATCGACCAAAATCTGCGCAGAAGCAGAAATCACGCAATCGTGTTCAAGGTTTCATAGACAGTTTTGGATTCCACGCCCAAGCCGGAGGCTGGTTCGCGATAGGCTGGATTTCCTGGCCTTGGCCGGAGGGGAAGCCTCCGACGAATATTATGGCTGTTTTTGCCAATGCCAGCCTCGCCCCCTGTGCGCTGCACGCGTTTTATGAACGGCCCGATCTCAATAAAACCGGCGTTGGCTTCGTTTTCTTTTTTCCTCACACCGATGGTTTATCCGAGCAATTCGTGGCGGCAGTGGTTGAGGTTTCCGAAGCCCCCTACACGCTTTATCCCGACGAGGCGTCCCGCCCCAAGACAGACGCGGACATCGAGCGGCAGTTGAAATCCGTCATGGCATCGCTGTCCGCACCTGGCGAATTGGGGGCGATGCTCGCGCGTCTTGCGCCGGAACCGATGGTGATTGCGGGTTATATCGATGCGTATGCCTACGCGTCGGAGGCAGGCGGTTTGTTGTTCGATGGATGGATGCCAAACGTCTTGCCGGCATCGGGTATAGACTGTGAAAACATCGTTGTGTCGTTCGGCGGCGAGGATATCGCCGGCTCGGGACGTATCGTGACCTACGCGCGCCCCAATTTGCCGGAGGGCGGTGTGGGCGTTGCCCTGCTGGTCAACGATGCTGCCAACAGAAAGGATCATTTCATATCATTGCAATTAGAAATACAAAACATACAAGTGACGCTTTCAGCGACTGCCACGACCGAGTCACTTCCTGACGATGCGTTGCAATCTCGTCTCGGGTTATTCGTCGGTGACAGCATCGCTCAGGGACCGGCATCTGTTTTGCCGGTTGTTCAGTCCGATGACGTCGTGCGCCAACCGCTGGCGGCACTGGCGCCGGACGTCTTTTTCCATATCGATGAGGTCATCCGGTGCGGCGGCGACGGTGTCGCGATTATGGGATGGATGCTGGCAAAACCCGGTTCATGGCGTGCAGTTTCGCTTCGGTGCGGACAAGGGGTCTTTCTGCTGGACTTTGAAGCGGGGATCCGCGTTGCGCGGCCCGATGTCATCGCAGCCCATAAAGACTTCGGGTTTGATCAGCCCGATTGCGGTTTCGTTGTTTGGGTGCCGGGGATAAAACCCGACAAAGCCGGCTTGGTTATCGAGATCGAGGGCGCCGATCGGCGTATTGGATGCCTCGACGCACCGCAGCCCGTATTGCACGGTCTGTCTGCGCTGCGCCGCCTGCTGTCAAGCGCGGAACCGCGCTTCTCCGACGTTCGGTCTGCATTTGATCGGGTCTTTGGCCCCGCCGCAAATGCCCTGCGTGCCGATGAGCGCGCGCAGCCTCTATCGATCGATGTTTTGCAGTTTGGGACCGTTCCCACGCAATGCCGCTTCTCCGTGATCGTGCCCGTGCATCGGCGGCTCGATTTTGTCGAATACCAGATGGCGCTTTTCTCCAGCCATGCCGGCAATGATCATGTCCAGTTTATCTACGTTCTGGATGATCCGCCGAGGCGTGCTGAGGCGCGCCGATTATTTCCCTCGATCTACGAGAGGTTCCGGGTACCGTTTACGCTTGTGACACTTGATCGAAACGTCGGCTTCGCCTGCGCGAGCAATATCGGGCTGCGGCAGGCAAAAGGGGACATCATCGCCTTCCTGAACTCCGACGTGTTTCCCCAGACGCCAGATTGGTTGAATAAGTTAGCAATCCACCTGTCTGCGAAATCGCGTATCGGCGCGGTTGGTCCATTGCTGACATATGAAGACGGTTCGGTGCAGCATAGGGGAATTCGGTTTTCGAGGTTGGCGGAATTTGGCGATATGCACTTTGCCGTTCATGTCGATAAAGGAAGACGGCCTTCAGCGGATAAGAAACTGCAAACGCACGACGCTATCACAGCAGCGTGCCTTCTTATGCGCCGATCGATCGCCGAAGAGCTTAGTGGGTTCGATGAGCAGTATACTGTCGGTGATTTCGAGGATACCGATCTGTGCCTGCGCGTGCAGCAGAAAGGTTATACATGTGCTGTCGACCCCTCGGTTCGGATGATCCATTTGGAACGGAAATCACAAACGGCTGCATCCGAGCTCTGGCGGCTTAATCTGACTCTCTTGAATGCCTGGCGGCACGACGCCGCCTGGGGCCATATGCTTACCGCCAAAGAGGGCGCGGCATGACGCGGCGGACGAAAAATGATCGTGCTGCTGGCACGCTGCCATCACACATGGTTCCCCCGCTTCGGGTCGCGATCGTCGCGCACAGCCACCCATCGTATTCGCTCGGCGGCGGCGAAATCGCCGCTTTCCGTTTGTTCAGGGCCTTGCAAGACTGCGCCGATATCGACACGTGGTTTCTGGGGTGTGATCGGTCAGGCGCAGCGGACCACCTTGGCGCGGTCATCACGCAGCCGTTTTCGGATGCGGAATTTATCTATCGGACAGGGCCGTTCGATTGGTTCAAGTTTGCGAATACGGACCTGCAATTTCCGCAAGAGATCGAAACACTGTTCGCTGACCGGGCGCCCGATGTCGTGCATTTTCATCATTATATCAATTTTGGCGTGGAGGTTTTTGCGCATTTGCGCCGCGTCAGGCCGGCGTGCCGAATAATCGTTACATTGCACGAATATTTGGCGATTTGTCACAACTCCGGCCAGATGTCGACGACGGATCACCGGTTGCCGTGTCGACGATCAAGCCCGGAGCGCTGTCGGGCGTGTTTTCCGCAGTATGAGACGACGGATTTCTTCCTCCGCAAACTGTATATCCAGCGCTACTTCGACCTGGTCGATCTATTCATCGCGCCCAGCCGGTTTCTGGCCGAGCGGTATGTGGAATGGGGGATTCCGGATGAAAAGGTGGTGGTGTTGGAGAATTTGTTGCCGCCGATACCGGTTACGAACCCACTGCCGCCGCAAGCCACCGGGCCGTTGAGGTTCGGGTATTTCGGTCAGATTTCCACACTGAAAGGCATCGATGTTCTGTTGGACGCGGCTGCCTTGCTGCAGTCCCAGGGAATCACTGATATCGTCTTTGATATTCATGGTGACTATCGCGCGCAAACTGATGAGGCACGGGCGAGGTTCCTCGCACGGTTAGACAAGGCAGGCCCGAATATCCGATTTCGCGGTCGCTATGATCCGGACGACGTCGATCGGCTGATGCAGGGCGTTCATGCCGTCGTCGTGCCGTCTATTTGGTGGGAAAATTCGCCCGTCGTCATCCAAGAGGCGATGCGCAACAAGCGCCCGGTGATTTGTTCGAATATCGGCGGCATGGCAGAGAAAGTGCGCGACGGTATTGACGGCTTTCATTTTGAGGCGGGAGACGCCATGGCCCTGGCTGATCTGCTGCGCGGATTTTCCAAGGATCGCTCGCGCCTTGCAAGGCAAGCCGAGCGGATGCAACGCCAACGTGCGACATCCGTGTCGGTCGATGATTTCTTATCGTTATACCGGGGTTCTTGTTAGATTTAGCGCAGGCATCAGGGATCGATGGTGGTGCTGTGTCATTCGTGATTGAAGCGCTTATCCGGCAGACGAAGGCCGTTTGATCAAGCCCCATATGCTGGGTAGCTCGCCGACCGGGATTTCGATCAATGCCGGGCCAGGTCGCTGAAATGCTTCCTTCAGGGCATAGCGTAAAGCCTCGGGCGTCGCTGCCTGCATCCCGCGCATGCCGAAGCTGCGCGCTAAAGCGACGAAATCGGGGTTGTGCAGATCGACCCCGATCATCCGGTTGCCGTATTGGGTCTGCTGGATCCGTTTGACGTTACCAAATGCACCGTCGTTCATCACGATTGCAACGACATCGATGCCATGCGCGACGGCCGTTGCAAGTTCTTGCACGTTGAACATGAACCCGCCGTCGCCCGAGATGGACAGGACTTTCCTGTCGGGGCAAGCGATCTTGGCACCTAGGGCGGTCGGGTAGGCGTAGCCCAATGTGCCCTGATAGCCCGGTGTGATCAGTGTGCGGGGGTGATAAAACGGCATGCCGTATTGCACGAAGGTTGCCAATTGCGTCACGTCGGTCACCAGGATGCCGTCGTCGGGAAGTTCTTCCCGGATGACCTGTGCCAAGTGGAATTGCTGTTCCAGTGTCGCGAGTTTTTCGGCCACGTCTTGGCGCGCCGCGGCAACATAGGCGGCCGCGGACGGTGGTCGCTGTGCGATGCCGGGCAGCAGCGCGCTCAAACCGGTATCGGCATGGCAGATCAGCGTCACATCGGCTGGTCGGGGCAGGGCCGCTTGCTTGGGGTCGATGTCGATACGGATGATCTTCACCGCATCGCTGCGGCCCCAGGACAAGGCGGGGGCGAGGAAGCGGGTGCCGACGACCACGGCGACGTCGATGTCCGGCCAAAGCGCCTGTCCCGCCAGCATGCCGAGTGCCAAGGGATGCCGAGCATCGATGGTGCCGCCGCCTGTGCGGCTGGTGATCACGGGGGCTTGGAGGCGTTCGGCAAAGCGGCGAAGTGGCTCGATTGCATCCATGGCGCCGGCGCCGACGAAGATTGCCGGTTTTCGGGCGGTGGCGAGCAGGCGAACAGCAGCCTCGACAGCGGCCGGGTCCGGTTCTGGCCGACCGGCAGGCTGAAACGCTTCCGGTAGGATCACGTCATCGCTGCGCGCCAGGATATCGGGTGCCATTTCAAACACGGCGGGTTGCTGGCGTGCGGACAACATTGATTGGAAGGCGTCTTGCAGCAAGCCAGGCGCCTGGGCGGGCGTTTCTGCCCGTTCGACCCACCCCACGACACCGCGCAGCGCCATGGTTTGGTCGCGAAGCTCGTGCGGAATGCCAAGGCCGAGGCCGATTTGATGGGATGGGATCTGCCCGGTCAGGCCCAATACCGGCACGTTGGAGCCATAGGCTGTCGATAAGGCCGCTGTGGCGTTCAAAATGCCGGGTCCCGGAACGACGGCGAACACCCCGACCTTGCCCGATGCCTGGGCATAGCCGAGAGCCATATAGGCGCAGCCTTGCTCATGCCTTGTGTGGATCGTGCGGATCGTTTGACGTTGTTCGTGCAGGGCATCGAATAATGGATCCAACTGAATCCCGGGCAGGCCGAAGACCGTATCGACGCCGAACCGTGCAAGTGTCCGCACGACGGCCTGACCGCCCGTCATGCGTTGTGCCATGTGCTCGCTCATGAAATTTTACCCGTGCAATCGCTGTTCGTAATTCTCCCGCGTGCTTCCGGGCGCGCGCAGGCCGGGCGGTAGTGGGGCACGCGTTGCGTTCACCCCGAAATGGACATCCAGTGTCGCTTGATCCTGCCAAAGCTCCAGCAGCACCAAGCGGTCCGGGTCGACGGCGCTTTGGAAAATCTCGAACTGTAGGCAGCCGGGTTCTTGCACGACATCCTGGCATCGTGCGCGGTAAGCGGCGGCAAGTTCATCGCCCTTGCCAGGTTCGGCGGTGATATTGACGATCAGGCGGATGGGCATGGGGAATTCCTTTTGGGCTCGTGCATATCGACCGATTAGGAGAGGCCTTGCTGGTTCGCCGTCAAGAGTAGGACCGGGTCTCGCATCATCCATCTCTTGGTCGTTTGACAGTCAACGCAAGGCAATGCGGCGAGAACCAATCGTGCGAGGCGGTATGCGTCGATCCTGTGCTCAGACTTCCAGCCACTCGCGCCGTATATCGCTATCGGCGGCAAGGTCGGCGGGCGTGCCCTCGAAGACGATCCGGCCATGGCCCATGACATAAAGCCGGTGGGAAATCTTCAGGGCGATGGTTAGTTTCTGCTCCACCAGCAGGATGGCAACGCCGCGGCTGGCGATTTCCGCCAGCAGCGCACCGACTTGTTCCACCAGCAACGGCGCGAGACCCTCGGTTGGTTCGTCGATCAGCACGAGATCGGGATCCCCCATCATCGTGCGGCACATGGTCAGCATCTGCTGCTCACCGCCCGACAGCACGCCGGCCGGCGTGTTTTGACGAGCGCCGAGGTTGGGGAAGAGGCGAAAGACATCGTCGAAGGTCCAGCGACCGAATTTTCCAGCCCGCTTCAAGCCCAGTTCCAGGTTCTGTCGGACGGTGAGTGTCGGAAACACCTGACGATCTTCGGGTACGTAGCCTATGCCCGCGCGCGCGATCAGGTCGCCGCGCAGTCCGGTGATGCTTTTCCCGCGGAACAGGATCTGACCGACTGGCGGCACCTGTCCCATGATGGCCTTGCAGGTGGTCGAACGGCCGACGCCGTTGCGTCCGAGAAGGGAGACGATCTCACCCTCGTTGATGTGCAGATCGACACCGTGGAGAATATGGCTCTGCCCGTAATAAGCGTGCAGATCGCGCACTTGCAGCATCATGCTTCCAGCGCTCCCAAATAGGCTTCCTGCACGGCTCGGCTATTGCGCACGTCGGCGGGCGAACCGGAGGCGATGACTTGGCCGTAGACCAGCACGGTGATCGTATCGGCCAGGTCGAAGACGACTTTCATGTCATGTTCGACCATCAGCAAGGTCTTGCCCTGGGTGACGCGACGGATCAGGGCGATCGTGTGATCGGTTTCCGTATTGCTCATGCCGGCGGTCGGTTCATCGAGCAGGATGACCGACGCGCCCCCGGCAATGGTCATGCCGATTTCCAAGGAGCGCTGTTCGGCGTAGGAAAGCAATCCGGCGCGGACGTCGCGGCGCGCGCTGAGATTGAGATCCTCCATCAATTTTTCAGCTGATTCATTCAGCGCCTTCTGTCGCCAAAGCGGGGACCAGAAGGCGTATTTGTAACCACTGCTCCATAACAGGGCGCAACGCAGGTTTTCGAAAACCGACATGCGGTGAAAGATCGAGGTGATCTGGAAACTGCGCGACAGGCCTTTGCGATTGATTTTGTGCGGCGGCAATTGGTCGATCCGCTCCCCGTTCAGGTGGATTTCACCGGAACTGATCGGAAATCGTCCGCTGACGAGATTGAAGCAGGTGGTTTTGCCGGCACCATTCGGGCCAATGATGCAATGCCGTTCACCCTGGGCGATATCCAGTGTGACCCCGCGAATGATTTCGGTGGCGCCGAAGCTTTTCCGAATGTCGCGTAGGGATAAAGCTGGCGTCGTCATGGCTTTGCGACCCCTGCTTTCAACTCGGTGGTGATTTGGTCCCAGACGCGGCGGAACCCGGCGGCCTCGAACCGCAGCCAGAGTGCGCCGAGCAGGAAGCAGGCGACGGAAATTCCCCAAGGCAGCATGGTATGCACGTCGATGTTGGTGCCGCCGATCGTCAGTTTTTTACCTTGTGCCAAGCCGATGGTTAGGAAGGAGGTCAGTTCGACGATGCCGACGAAACCGAAGGCGACCGCCACGCTACATGGCAGCAACCGCAGATAGGGGCCGATGAGCCGCCGCATCTGTCCGCGTTCGTGCAGCGGTTTGTGTGCCATAAGGATGCCTGCAAGGCCTTCAGGGGCGAAGATCACCATGCCGATGAACATCACGCCGACATAGACCAGCCAGGAGTTGGACAGCAGGCTGACCCAGCTTTGCAACAGCGTGATCAAGATCGCGCCCAGGATCGGCCCGGCAAATATGCCCGTGCCGCCGATATAGGCCATGAGCAGTGCATTGGCCGACAAGGGAGCGGCCAGTGCGTCGAAGGTAACGATTTCGTAGGTGATGGCATAGAGCCCGCCGCCAATGCCGGCGAAGAAACCTGCCAGAGAGAATTGCAGGAACCGCACCATGCGCGGGTCGTAGCCCATGAACTGAGTACGCTCAAAATTATCGCGTGTTGCGTTGGCCATGCGGCCCAACGGCGTCAGCGTCAGGAACAGCATCGCTGCCGTGGCGATCAGTGTCCAGGCCAGGATCAGATAGTAGACTTGCAGGCCGGAGGCATAGGTTAGTCCGAAAAGACTGCTGTCGATCATCCGATCTGTCGTGATGCCGCCCTCTCCGCCATAGAAATGGTGGAACATCAGGGCTGAAACCGTGCCCAGTTCGCTGATGCCCAGGGTGATCATGGCGAAGGCAGTGGCGCGTTGCTTGGTTGCCATGTATCCGAAGAATACCGCCAGCGCACCGCCGGCCAAGCCTGACGCGAGGGGGACGATTTCCATCGGTATCGGCAAGTCGTCCTTGCCGATGGCGGTGAGAAGATGCGCCGTCGCATAGCCGCCGAAGCCGAAGAATGTGGCGTGGCATAGGGAAAAAAGGCCAGCCTGTCCCAGCAGCATATTATACGACAGCGCCAGAATGATCATCATGCCCATCTGGCTGAGCATGGAGATCACAAAGCCGGAATGGCGGTGTGTTTCCCAGTTATAAAACAGCCACGGTAGCGCGATTGCCACGACAATCGCGATGATCCAGAGGGTCCGGGTTTTCATGTGTCTCGTGTCCCCATCAGGCCACGTGGGCGGACCAGCAGGATCAGCACCATCATCATGAATGGCAGCAGGGCGCCGATCCGCGCGACGGGAACCGACAACACCTCGCCAAGCAGATTATCGGGCACTGTCGTGATCCCAAGTGGGCGCAGCAGGTCCAGACAGGATTGGTCGATCACCACGGCGAATGTCTGGATCATGCCCATGAGGATCGAGGCGACGAAACATCCAGCCAAGGAGCCGAGGCCGCCGAACACCACCACCACGAACACGATGGGTCCCATTGCTTCGGCCATGCCAGGTTCGGTGGTTTGGTAGTTGCCGCCGATGACACCGGCCAGTCCGGCCAGGACGCAACCGCCGGCGAACACCGTGGTGAACACCATCGGCACGTTGTGTCCGAGTGAGGACACCATCTGCGGATGGGTCAGTGCCGCTTGGATGATCAGGCCGATGCGGGTTTTCTTCAGCAGCAGCCATGTGGACAGCAACATGCTGGCGGAAATGAACAGCATGAAAGCGCGGTAGGCCGGGAAATTCGCGCCGTAGAGTGTGAACAGCGGAAAATCGAGGGACGGCGGCACGCGATAGGCCATGGGCAGCATGCCCCATGTCATTTGCACGCCACGTCCGATGATGAACACTAGGCCGAAGGTGAACAGCAATTCCGCGATATGGCCGTTGTGGTGGACTCGCCGCAGACCCCAGACCTCGATTGCCGCGCCGATTGCGCCACAAAGAAGCGGGGCCAGGATCAGCGCCGGCCAAAAGCCGGCGAAGGCGCTGATCTGGTAGGCGAAATAGGCGCCGAGCATGTAGATTGAAGCGTGGGCGAAGTTCAGCACGTCCATCATGCTGAAGATCAATGTCAACCCGCTGGCCAGCATGAAGAGCAACATGCCGTAAACGAGCCCGTTCAGCAGCGAGATGACGAAGATCTCCATTGCAACGATCTTACGACTTCGGCCGCTTCATCTGGCACACGGTCGGCAGTGCCAAGTCCTGCGCGGTCGACTCAGAGATGGTTTTCCACCCAAGCCCCGTGTTCTCGGTGTCATGCTTGGCGTTCTTCGTGAAAACGGCCGCGTAATAGGGCATCAGCAACTGATGGTCTGTTTTGCGCATGATGTTTTCCTGGCCGACCATGTCTTTCATCTGCATGTCTTCCAGGGCGAGGGCGACTTTCAGCGCATCGGTCGAATTGTTCTTCTCGACGGCTGCTTTCACCATTTTCATCATGGTCCAGTAATTGATTTCCGAGAACTCGCTTTCGTGCGCCTTGCTCCAGTCGGTGGCGAATTTTTCGGCGGCATCGGCTTCCGGGCCTTTGAACATATCCGGTGGCACGTTGGCGCTGAACTCGATGATCGAGGTCAGGCGGCCCTCACCTGCGGCACCGATGGAGCGGGCGGCGCCAACCTGGTGTGCCAGGATGGTATCGAAGCGGGCTGTCAGACCGGCATCCACGGCGGCCTTGACCAGCAGGTTCAGGTCGCGGTTGTAGTTGCCGGTCATCACGCTTTGTGCGCCGGAGGCTTTGATTTTTTCGACATAGGGGGCGAAGTCTTGCACTTTGCCGAAGGGCATCAGTTCATCGGCGACGATTTGGATATCGGGCCGCAACTGCGCCAGCCACTTCTTCATCCCGGTGCGGACGGATTGGCCGAACAGGTAGTCTTGGTTCAACAGGTAAACGGTTTTCAGATCCTTGGGCAGCGATCGCACCAAACTGGCGGTGCGCATATCGACGCTGCCGGTGAAGCGGAAATGCCAGAAGTCGCATTGCTCATTGGTCAGTTCAGTCGCGAGCGCGCCGCAGTTTAGATACAGGATCCGATTGTCGGGATTGCGGGCATTATGTTTCGAAACGCCATCGATCATGGCTGCGCCGACGTTCGACCCGACGCAATGCATCACGAAGGGGATGTTCTGGTCGGTGATGCTTTTCAGCGCGATCAGCGCTTCGGCCGGTTGCAATTTATCATCAAATGGAACCAGTTCGATCTGCTTGCCCATGATGCCGCCTTCGGCATTCATGCGGGCGAAGAGCGTTTGATAGACTTTCAGATACTCGTCGCCCGATGATGCGAACGGCCCCGAGAGCGGGTCAACATAGGCGAATTTGATGGTATCCCCGGCCAGCGCCGGCTGTGCGCAGATCGCGGCAATGGCGAGCGCGCACGCAGCCAGCAGCCCTTTAAGCTTTTTTGTCATCGTTGACCTCCCTGATCGGCTGTTGACCCAGCACTTTCATGGGCGAGACTGGCAGCACTCTGAAACAGCGTCAACACGATCCCCCCGTGTCGGCGGGTCCGTTAGTTGCGTGATGGTGCGATGTGATGCAGCCGGCGGGCGGCGGCAGGGCGGCAGGGCGGCAGGGCGGCGCAGACAGCCGTCCCCAATAGCGCGGGCTGCCGCGGAGGCAGGGACGGAAACGGACGGTGATCCGGCGAGGGAGCGAACAGTATCGCAGGCTGAAAATGATACCTGCGCCGTGGCCGTCGATCGATGTGCTGTTCGGATGAGCGGTTTTTGCACGGGGCGCGCCGTCTGAGCGGGGGAATAGACCGCCCATCAGCCCGACTGGACACAAGCGCTTGACCATAGGCGAAACGCGCCGGCAGCGATCAGCTGCCGGCGATCGACGCGGTTGAAAGGCGCCCGCTTCAGCGGCCGCGGAAAACCGGGCGGCGCTTTTCCATGAACGCTCTGCGGCCTTCGATGTAATCCTCGCTGGCGAAGCATTTCTGCACCAGCTCGTCACACAGGTCGAGGTCGCCTTTCTCGGCCTTCAGGATCTCGGCAACCGCCACTTTCACGGCGTGCATCGTCAGGGGCGCGTTATCGCCGATGGTCGCACAGTAATCGCGCGTGAAGGATTGCAGTTCCGCCGCGGGGACGACGCGGTTCACCAAGCCCATCGCCAAGGCCTCGGCCGCCGTATAATGCTTGGCGGTGTAGAAGATTTCCTTGGCGAAAGACGGGCCGACGATCTCGACCAGTTTCTTCACCCCAGCGGCGCCGTAGCCAAGGCCGAGGCGGGTGGCGGGGATGCCAAAGCGCGTGTTGTCGGCGGCGATACGAATGTCGCATTCCAGCGCCAACGCCATGCCGCCGCCGATGCACCAGCCGTTGATCATGGCGATGGTCGGTTTCGGATAGTTGATCAGACGGTGGCTCGCTTCGTCACAAACGCGGTCATAATGGGCATTGCTTTCCAGCGTGGCCCGCAGTTTTTCAAACTCCGAGATGTCCGCGCCCGATACGAAAGCTTGTTCGCCGGCGCCTTTCAGCACCACCATGCGAACGGCCGGGTCTTGCGCGAACAGGTCCAGGATCTCGGGGATTGCCGCCCACATGTCCAGCGACACCGCGTTGCGGCGCTGCGGCTTGTTGAATGTCATCCAGCCGATGGCGCCGTCGATCTCGGCGATCATGTTCGGGGTAGACAGGGGAAGGATGCGGATCCCCTCGACGGGTGCGTTCATGATATCTCTCCTTCAGGCCCGGGTACGGGGGCAATGCGGGACGGGTCTATCTCCATCCATACGTCTTCGCCAACTGCGTGCATGTCTTCTGGCGGTGCGTTGACGCGCAGGCGGATATCCGATCCGGCGGCCCGCACGCTGTATTCCCAATATTCGCCCAGGTATGCGCGTTCTTCCAGCCGGCCCTGAATGCGCCATTTGCCTGTGCTGTCGTCTGTCGGGCGCAGCAGGATATTTTGTGGCCGAACCGAGAAGCTTGCCCCGTCACCCGCAACGCCCGTGGCCGGCACATCGAAGCCCGGGAAGATGATGCGATCGCCCTGCCGGCGTCCGTCCAGCAGGTTCGTGCGGCCGATGAACCCGGCGACGAAGCGTGTTTTCGGTGCCCGATATAGGGTGATCGGGTCGTCGACCTGGTCGATGCGACCATGGTTCATCACCACGATCCGATCGCTCGTCACCATCGCCTCTGCCTGATCGTGCGTGACATAGACGGTGGTGATATGAAACGCATCGTGCAACCGGCGGATTTCGCTGCGCATTTCCTCGCGCAGATTGGCGTCCAGATTGGACAGCGGTTCATCCAGCAGCAGAACCTCGGGTTCGATGACGATCGCCCGTGCCAAGGCCACGCGCTGTTGCTGGCCGCCGGAAAGCTCTGCCGGATAGCGATCCTTCAGCGCCCCCAAGCGGACGATGTCCAGCATGCGGTCCACCTTCCGCCGCACGTCGTCGGCGGAAAACTTTCGCAACTTCAAGCCGAACGCGACATTCTCGCCGACGGTCATGTTGGGCCAAATGGCGTAGCTTTGGAAAATCATCGACATGCCGCGCTTTTCGGGCGCGACGACCGACGACGGGGAGGATACGACCTGCCCGTTTACCTCGATCCGTCCGGCACTGGGCTTCATGAAGCCCGCGATCATGCGCAAGGTCGTGGTCTTGCCGCAGCCGGACGGGCCGAGCAGGGAGACGAATTCGCCTTGTTGCAGGGTGAGATTGACGTCAGCGACGGCGTTGAAGGTGCCGAAGCTTTTGCCAAGGCCAATCAGGGATAGGCGGCTCATGTGATTACTGACGCTCCCGGCGTAGCATGAAGTCGCGCCCGAGGGCAGCGGAGGCGATCGCAACGATCACCAGGGTGGAGAGAAGCAGCAGGAAGCCGAGTGCCGCAAGATGCTCGAAATTGCCCTCTTCCGACATGTCCATCAGCATGACCGACATGGTTCGGGTCTTGGGGCCATAGAGGAACATGGCCGTCGAGAGTTCCCGCGTCGCCGGAATGAAGACCAACAGCCAGGCACCGATCAGGTTGCGTTTCATCAACGGGGCGACGACACGGCGGATCGCGGTCAGGCGGCCGCCGCCCAGGATACGGACGGCTTCTTCCATTTCCGGGTTGATGGCGCGAATGGCAGCGTCGGCGTTGCTATAGCCGATGGGCAGGAACCGCGTGGCGAAGGCCAGGATCAGGATCAACGCCGTGCCATAAAGTGCGAACGGAGGCGGTGCATAGGCGGCATAGAAGGCAATCGCCAGCACGATCCCTGGCACGACGAAGGGCGCGAGGCAGAGGAAACTCAGGATACTCGCGCCCGGCAGCAGCCGGCGGCTGTTGATATAGGCGATCGACAATCCCAGCGCGATGGCGATGCAGGCTGCCGCCGCGGCGTAGGTGAAACTGTTGATGACCGATCGCGCGGCGGTGTCGTGCTCAAACAGAAGATAGGTGAAGTTGTGCAGTGTCAGATTGTCCAGGCTGAAGCCGCGCCCCCAGGCTTTGGACAGAGCGGCCTGTGCCAGCACCATATAAGGCAGCACGACGGCGAGGCACAGGATCAGCGCGGCATAGCCGAATGCCACCCAGCGCCAGGGGCCAAGTTCCATGATCCGCCGCTCGCCGCCCTTGCCGGTCAGGGCGACGAAGCCGCGGCGATGCACCAAACGCCGTTGAAAGGCGAACATGACCACGGTGATCAGAAGCAGGGGCACGGCATAGGCAGCGGCCACCTCG
>Ga0164296_1001137_pt1 | contig 29280 bp, 32 predicted proteins | sample GEODES057metaG_FD_113533 | JGI IMG/M metagenome (GOLD analysis project Ga0164296, IMG submission 113533) | Dystrophic lake water microbial communities from Trout Bog Lake, Wisconsin, USA - GEODES057 metaG | ecosystem: Environmental > Aquatic > Freshwater > Lake | place: USA: Trout Bog Lake...
AGGTCGCCATTCCCCAGTGGTAGCCGCGACCAGGTGCCTCAACTGCTTTGGCAAGTGGTGAACCAATCATGCAGGCATCCGCCCCACACGCGATTGCCTTGGCGAGATCGCCCCCGTAGCTCATGCCACCGTCGGCGATCACGCTGACGTACTGACCCGTCTCCAAGAGGTGCTGCATCCGTGCACCGGCGGCATCGGCAATTGCCGTCGCCTGCGGGACACCAACCCCAATCACCTGACGGGTTGTACATGCTGCACCCGGACCCACTCCCACAAGCACCCCGACTGCACCAGTACGCATCAGATGCAGTGCGGTCTGGAACGAGGCGCATCCACCGACGATCACAGGGATCGGAAGTTCAGCGATAAAGCGGGTGATGTCGAGTGGCTCGGCAACGGTCGAGACATGCTCAGCACTGACGACGGTTCCTTGAATCACCAGAAAGTCCAGACCCGCCTCAAGCGCCGGGCCGATGTACTGACGCACACGTTGCGGAGTCAGCGACCCAGCGACAACAACGCCATTCGCCTTGAGCTCGCGGATGCGCTGTGCAATCAACTCGGCTTTGATGGGCTCTTGGTAGACCTTCTGCAGCCCTCGTGTCGCCTCGGCGACGGGAAGCTGGGAAATGCGCTCGAGTTCGGCGTCTGCATCTTCATACCGCACCTGGATGCCCTCAAGGTTCAATACGCCCATCCCACCAAGGTTGCCCATGATGGTCGCGGTGTTGACATTGACCACACCATCCATTGCCGAGGCGAGCAATGGCAGCCCGAATTCATGGCCACCGATGCGCCAGGTCAGATCAACATCTTCAGGATCACGTGTCCTTCGACTCGGAACGATTGCGATTTCATCAAAGCCGTACGCTCGACGACCCTTCTTGCCTCGTCCGATCTCGATCTCCACGCGTTCGCTCCTTTTGTCCCCGATGTCAACCACCACGTCGCGCGCCACACCTTGCCTCAAAACGCACGCGACCCAAGTCGGCAAGCGCCGAACTTGGGTCGTCAGAGGTCGCCGCTTGGCGCCCAATGTGGGCACGACACTTCATGGTGTGAGGCTACCGCACTGGCGCGGATGCCGCCGCCTCAATTGCGCATCATCCGCGGATATTTTCATTTCCATCCACGGTCCAAATCTGTACCTGGCGCGCCATTGCCTCAACATCGGCGCGCTCGAGCACTCCGGCACCTGGGACGAGCGTATTGGCGGCACCGCAGGCAACTCCGAGGGCGATTCGCGCCTCGGGGCCGTCGCCGCGATGGAGCCCTGCGAGATACCCGGCGATCAGGGCATCCCCCGAGCCTACGGTGCTGGGGGCCTCGCGCTCGCCGAGATAGGCCCGGAAGGTTGTTGTTGTCTTTGATTCAGGATCCCGCAATCGTGCGACGCATCCATCGGTGCGATGGACAATCGCAGATCGGGCGCCGAGGTCGCTCATTGTCGTGGCAGCATCCACGAGGTCGGCGTCGTCGTTGAGCTCATGGCCCACGATCTCCTCCGCCTCGCGGGCATTTGGGCTGACCAAATCGGGATCCGCGGCAAGTCCAAGACGCAAAGGTGGCCCTTGTGCATCGAGCGCCGTCACCACCAAGCCGCGAATCTCCCTGATCACTCGGGCATAAAAGTCATCGGGAACACCTGGCGGTAATGACCCCGCCAACACAAAGATGTCTGCGCCACGCGCCAGATATGCGATTTTCTCCATCAACATCTCAAGCTCATCCTCGGCAACCGATGGGCCGTGCTCGATGATTTCGGTCTGTGCACCATTCGGGTCGATCACCGCGGTACTCGTTCGCGATTCACCACGAATGCGAACGAAATCATTGAGGATCCCCTCGCTGGTGAGTCCCTCAATAATTGAGGTGCCCGTACGACCGCCAGCAAGCCCCGTGGCGATCACGGGTTCGCCCAAACGCTTCAGTGTCCGGGCGACGTTGACGCCTTTACCACCGGCGAGCGACAGCGCATCAATTGCCCGATTGCGCACACCGGACTGAAAATTCGGCACGGTGAGGGTCCGGTCGAACGCAGCATTGAGGGTGACAGTCACAATCATGAGGGGTTCGCCTTCTTGATGGTCGAAGGACACATTGCGAGTGTTCGATGAGCGGAAGCGGTGGCAAATCGCGTGTTGATGTGGGTCATCGGAACATCCATGTCCAATACCGTTCTCCAACGACATCCCGTGGAGCACACCGCGTGACTCGCGGTAGTTTGTGCCACATGGTACGCCCCATCACACCCCCACGCCTGCCCCGGCACACACAGCGGTCGGGTGCGCAGAGTGGCTATCCCCCTGAAACCGTCCACAGGACGCTTCGCAATTGTTCCGCTGCGGCGCGTGGATCATCGGCGTAGAGAATGGACCTGCTTGCCGCGACGAGTGCGCCGGCACGATTGCCCGCAAACGCCGGGCCAAGGTCTTCCGGACGCCCGCCCTGCGCGCCGACGCCGGGAATCAAGAAGGGCTGATGTGGCATCAGGCTCCGGAGCCGTGCGAGGTGTTGCGGTGCGGTTGCGCCGACCACGGCACCCACGTCAGAGATGCCATTTGCACCGACACCGTCTGCACCCCAGAGAGCAACCAATCGCGCGACCGCCTCATGCCAGGGCGCACCATCCTCGAGGACAAGGTCTTGGAGATCTTGCGCGCCAGGATTTGAGGTGCGCACCAACACAAAGAGCCCGCGACCGGTGGCTCGCGCCGCCTCAAGAAATGGGGCAACAGCATCTCCGCCCAACATGGGGTTGAGCGTCACCGCATCGAATGGGCTGCGAACAAGGGCCTGGGCATACGCGCGGCCTGTTACATCGACATCCCCACGCTTGGCGTCGGCAATCACCAACAGGTCGCAATCGGCGGCGTGGTTCGACACCCGCTCGAGCGCCTCCCAGCCGGCCGCCCCGAGGCGCTCAAACCAGGCCAGCTGCGGCTTCACCGCAACGCACGCGGGCCCCGCGAGATCGATCACCCGTGTGCAAAATGCGATCGCATTCGCGGCGCCATCGCCGATACGCGCAGGATCGGGATCCAACCCCAAGACCACATGACTCGTGCGCGCCTCGATCGACCGCGCGACACGATCCCCAAATCCAAGTGATGCACTCATAGGATCAACCCCCGCACAATCGGCAACGTAATGGTGCACAGCACCGTGGTCACAAACACCGCCGCGACCAGCACATCGCGACGCAATCCGTAGCGCACTCCCAGCACGAGAGACATCGTTGCCGTTGGCATCGCGGCCATCAGGACAACGGTGTGCAGTTGTGCGGTCGCAAGCCCCAAGAGCGTACCGATCGCAAGGCCAACGCATGCCCCGATGCCCAACCGGGTCACGGTAATCATGCTGACCTCGGGCCAGGCTGATCGCAGTGCGTCGATATCGAGCATCAGCCCGGCATAGAGCATCACCAGTGGCAACGTCGCTGCACCAAGGAGATCAAGAGGTCGCGCAATCAAGGTCGGCGGGTGCCCGAGGCCCCCGAGATTCCATGCCAGGCCAAGCGCAAGGGCAATCATCGGCGGCATGGTCAACCCGCGGACAAGACCCCGCCAATCAACCCCACGGGTGCGATCACTCGATGCGCCAAAGGATGTGGCAATCAACATCGTCGAGGTCCAGGTGAGCACCCCGGTCGCGAATGCGTCATAGAAGACCGCCGCCGCAAGCGACACCCCGAGTCCACTCGCCGCGATCAGCGGGAGCCCAAAGAACCCCGTGTTCCCAACGGCTGTTGCGACGAGGATCGCGCCCGAGGTGGGACGGTCGGCATGACGCAGGCGTGCCCACACCCAGGCGATTGCCAGCATCACGACGTGAATGAGATACCCGGCGATCGGCACCAGAATCAGCCCGACGGAGAGGCGCTCGGTGGCAATGATCATAAAGACCAACGCCGGAAGGGATGCGTAGATCACCACGTTCACCAGCACCGGGCCGTGCTCGGGGCGAATGATCCAAAAACGCCGCAGGATCACACCCACCAAAATGATGACGAGTGCGGCCACTGAGGTGGAAATCATGGGCACGCTCCCACGTCGCCACACCACCACGTGTGCAGGACAAAGCGAGGATCACATGACCACATGTGCATGGCGTAGATGATGTCAGCTCCGGCGGGACACACACCGAGGGCCGTCCATGTTTACAAGGCGGGTGGTACTGCCTCAGGCATCACGACATACTGACGCAGATAGAGATCCTCGAATGTCACCGGACCGCGCGGGCCAGGGACATGGTCCACATTGATTCCCGTCTCGGGAGCGCCAAGCAACTTGAATCCATCGAGCAAACGGGTCGGGGCATTCCAAAAGGCACCGGTTCCGGTGTAGGCATCCAAGAACGCTGCGGCATGTGCGGGATCCTCGGTGACGATCCCTGCGGCCAACCCAGAGGTCTCATTGTTTGCGATCTCAGCAGCCGCGAGCAGCGACTCCACCTGCGCAATGGTGACATTGGCCTCATTGCCCTCATCCAGCGCCCATTCATAACCCAACGGATGCGCATGTGGCGCAAATCGCGGTGTCACCCCAACCCGGGCAAGTTCATCGCCGACGAGTTGCTGCACGGCGTCCCATCGGGCCTCATGAATTAACAAGAGGTTCAGGCGATTACATACCCCCAGACGATCCAAGCTCGCCGCCAGAAGGGTGCGCAGGGTTGCATCGTCGGCTGCATCATCGACATACATCACGCCGCCCCCATCAGCGTGGGCAAGCGTCCGCACCCCTGCGCTCGCTGCGCGCATGGACAGTTCGCGCGTTGTTGGCCCGCTTCCCCGGATGATGACCAGACCGATCAATGACGGCTGACTCACCAGCGCCGACGCGCCCGCCCGATCTGGAGAGCCCACAAGTTGGATTGCGCGGGGATCGAGTCCCGCGGCGCTCAGTGCAGGAGCAATCACCAAATCCACAAGAGCGGTCGCCGATCTCAGTGCGGCACCTCCCGTACGCAGCACGCCCACATTGCGCGACTTAATGAATTGAGAGGCGACATCAATGGTGACATTCGGGCGCGCTTCGTAGTTGGCCCCGATCACACCGACGGGGCGACGGCGCTCCTCGAGCACTAAGCCGTTACCCATGGCGCGACGCATGACCACTCGTGGGGCAAATGGCACATCAACTAAGGCATCGATCTGTGCTGCCATCGCAGTGATCCGAGCACCGTCAAGCCGGAGTCGATCACGCATCGCCTCGGGAAACGATGGATCGAGTGCATCCACATCCTCACTATTTGCGGCAAGAATCTGCGCCTCGTTCACCCGAAGGGCAATGCTCATACGCGACAGCGCATCGGTGAGCATCTCCTCAGTTGCCGCCGCAAGCGACGGAGCGGCTGCGCGCGCGGCATGGCCTGCAGCAATGACAAGTTCGGTCACTTCAGAAGTGCTCATGCCTGCATCATTCCAATTCGTTCGGAGGTTTGCATTATCGCGCCGAGTGCGCGATACCTGAGAGCGCCCAATTCACAATGGTTGTCCAATCACCCGCAATCAGAAATGATCTAGCTCGTGTCAGATCTCCCATCTGCGTCGCAGCACGACTCCGATCCGCGCAACGCGGCATACGAGGACGACTCGTTTCACGCATTTCTCGATGAGCTCTCGAGCCGCCCGGTCGGCGCTGGACGCATCGATCGCATGCGATCGCGATTCGTGGACTCCGCGGAGCGACTGACCACATGGGGTCCGCTTGGGCCCGTCACCGAAATCGGGTGGAAGGTCTACCGACGTGATCAGGAGATCGCAGGGACGGTGCTTGCGGCCGCGCTGGCGTACCGGATCTTTATTTGGTTGCTTCCACTCGCATTGGTATTGGTCGCAGGGCTCGGGCTGGTCTCCATCAACAGCGCTGCGGTGGCCAGCGATCTTGGGCTGAGTGGCTTCGTTGCGGAATCTGTCACGCAGGCGAGTTCAGCGACCGGCGTTGTTGCCCGTCTCGCGATCCTGATCAGCGGCACCATCGTCTTTTTCTATGAGTCATATGCATTGCTGCGCACATTGCGGGCTATCTCTGCCTTTTCATGGCGCATCCCGGTGCGGCCAATGAAACGCCCCTTCCACACTGTGGCGCTCTTTGTGATGCTCGGAATCATCACAATGGCGGTGATCAGCCTCGGCAATCGTGCAGCTCAAGCGCTGCCATTTCCCGCGAGCGCACTCCTCTCGCTTGTGGTGCTTTTGATCATCCCACTGTTTTACCTACTGATCGCATCCTTGATGCTTCCCAATAGAGCTCCCAACCTGATGGCGCTTGTTCCTGGCGCCGTGCTGATTTATGCGAGCTATACCGTCACCCATTTGGTGGCAACCCTGGTCGTGATGCCATGGATCGCCCATAAGCAGGCGGCCTACGGGGTACTCGGTATCTCCGCCGGAGTCTTATTTTTGCTCTTTGTCTTCGGTCGGGTGTTGGCAATTGCCTGCATGCTCAATGCCGTACTCCTCGACACCCAACATTCCCGCTCACGGGCGTAGACGCCACTGCGTATCGCAATCGACACCCACCCCTGCTGAGCCGACGCTGCGCTTACGCAGTGAGTGGAATGATCACGCTGAGCACCGCAACCGCTGCGGCAATGAGGACACTCACCGGCAAAAAACGGGCGCCAGCGAGTCGCCAGCGCACAAGTCCGATGGTGAGTGCCGCGATTCCGACAGCAGCAATCAGCGCGATCTGACCAACAACGACCACATTGCGCGCAATACCAATGCTCGCCAACACGGCGGTGAGTAGGCACCCAAAGTAGAGCGCCTCCACGCCGTCAAAGATCTTCGCGTAGATGCGACGCCCCTCATCCAGCAACCAGAGTGCGACCACCGCATCCCACACGATCATGAGCGCAGTGCTTTTCGGACGCGTTCCCGTCAGACGCATCCAGTGGAGGGCGATCACTGCGGTGATGGCCGCAGTGACGATTGCCGCAGCGAAGGTAACGATCCATGTCAAACGAACAATTGTCAGATCCGACGAGGAAAGCGCATCGGGATTCACCGCGCGCGCGCGCTGCATCAGTGGGCGCCCATCGCGAATGCTGCGACGTACCCATGCCACCACAAACACCGCAGCAATCGCTCCCACGATCCCGCCCATGACCGCTGGCAGCGCCGCCGTGTTCGGTGCATCACCACCGAGCCGCAGCGCGCAGTAGAGCACAAACCAACCGACGACAAATCCGCCAACCATCCATGAGAAAAGATGCCCGGAGAGTCCGCGCTGCAGTGGCACCGCCCCATGGCCAGAAGTGGATTGCTCTCCAGATTCTGCGATCGTCACAGCGGTCTCACTCACGCGGTGAATCCCATCTGCGTGGCAAACCGACGTACTGCACGGCCCCGATGGGAGATTGCATGCTTCTGCTCGGGGAGTAATTCCGCCATGGCGTGTGTCATTCCGGTCGGCACAAACAGTGGGTCATATCCAAACCCATGTGACCCACGCTGCGCATGTGCGATGTCGCCAGAACAGGTTCCACACGCAACGGTGAATACCTGGTTTGCGGCGATTCCCACAAGCACGCACACAAACGCCGCGCGACGGTCGTCAACTCCGTCAAGCGCACGAAGAAGCGCGCTGCAGTTGTCCTCATCGCTGGCGTCAGGGCCTGCGAATCGCGCACTGCGCACGCCGGGGCGACCGCCCAAGTGATGCACCGCAAGGCCGGAATCATCTGCGAGCACAAGGACATTCGGGTCCGCAATGGCGCGCGCTGCCTGAGCCTTTTTCAGTGCGTTTTGAAAGAAGGTGGTGCCATCTTCCTCAACGGTGAATCCCGGTCCAACGGACTCCACGCGCGCATGCCCCCCGAGCATTGCCTCAAACTCCCGCGCCTTCCCGACGTTCCCCGTCGCAAGGAGAATATTCACAATTCGGCAAGCGTCGTTGTCTGCACCTGCATCAGACTGGTCGTTCCCGCAAACGCCAAGTCAAGCAATTGATCCAATTGGCCGCGAGTAAATGATGCTCCCTCTGCAGTCGCCTGAACCTCGATCAACTCCCCGGCGCCATTCACCACGACATTCATGTCGGCATGGGCGTGGGAATCCTCTGCGTAATTGAGATCAAGGCGACACTCCCCATCGACAATCCCGACACTCACCGCGGCAACCTGGTGGGTGATCGGATTCTGTGCCAACGCACCGGAACGCATCAGTCCACGGACGGCAATCTCAAGCGCGACATAGGCGCCACAGATGCTTGCGCACCGCGTCCCACCGTCGGCGGTCAAGACGTCGCAGTCGAGCCAGATCGTCCGCTCGCCAAGGGCGTGCATGTCCACGACAGCGCGCAGCGATCGACCAATCAATCGCTGAATCTCCGAGGAGCGACCATCGAGTTTGCCTTTCGTGACATCACGGGAGCGTCGCTCATGGGTCGAGGCCGGCAACATGCCGTATTCGGCGGTCACCCATCCCGCTCCAGCGCCACGCCGCCACCCGGGTACCCCCTCCTCCACAGAGGCGGTGCAAATCACCCGGGTCTGCCCGATCTCCATCAACACGCTGCCGTGGGCAGATGGCACAAAGTGGGGCAGGATACGAACGGGTCGAAGTTCCTGCGCCACGCGACCATCGGGTCGCGTGGATTCAGTCTGAGGTCCTACTGCGTCATTGGTCACATACGGAAGGATAGCCCCCGCACAAGGTTCTGGTCGGACGGATGGTGTCACTGGCCGTCGATAGGGTTATAGAAGGACCTAGCGATGGCGGATTCCGTGATCAGTACCCATGAAGAGCGTCTTGCGCGGGCAACCAGCCCTCGTGAGCGCGCGCTTGCGCTCGTTGACTTAGTCGACGTGCTCGCCCAACGGGATCCATCCCGCGCGCGTCGACTTGGTGATGAGGCACTCGGTGCTGCGCTTGCCGCCGATGATTCGTGGCTTGAGGCACGGGCACGCCTGTCACGCGCAAATGCACTCATGGGCGCAACTGCAGTCAGCAGCATTTTGACCGAGATGCGCGCAGCGATGAGCGCCTTTGAGGCCCTTGGGGATCGCAGGGCCCGCGCCTGGGCGCTCGTCCTGATTGCCGCCTTACACGTCTATAGCGGCGATGGTGCGACCGCTGCCGAACTCTTGCATGATGTGCTGCCGGAGATTCGCAAGCGCGACGATTTGACTGTGCTGGCGCGTGCGCTCAACGAGCTCGCAAACGCTCATGCCATCCAAGACGACCCCGTCCGGGCACTCCAGCTCTACCGCGAGGCCGCAGATGCCTATGAGCGGGCAGGCGACAGTCTGTGGACCGCTTTTGTGCTCCAGAATGCCGCCTATGTGCATTGTGGAATTGGCGATCGAGAGGATGCCGCCGGGCGACGCCCCGAAGCCGAAGTCGCCTATGGCCGCGCACTCGCACTCACCCGCGAAGCAGCACAACTTCCCGATACCGAAGACGACATCATTCGCGCCTATGCCGAGGGCATGGCTGGTCGAGCACTTGTGGGGATGGGCGATCCCGACGGAGCGCTCACGCACCTCAAGACTGCTGTGCTCACCGCGCGGCGCAGCGGTGATCGACGCGCCGAGGGCGCACATCTGATCGAAACCGCGCGCGCGCTGCATCTGGCAGGCCGTACCGCGGATGGCATTAGCGCCAACACACGCGCAGTAGAGCTCCTCGAGGAGGTCGGTGATCGACGCACACTTGCGCAAGCCTTTGAGTTACTCAGCACGTTGAGCGAGCACGCGGGTGATCTGCGCACGGCGCTCGCGGCACAGCGACGTTTTCACAGCCTCACGCAAGAGGTTGATGGGGAGCGCGCCAAAGCGCGCATGGAACTCACCGCCTTGCGCCTCGATGTGCAAGAGGCGCGGGAAGAGGCAGAACGCCGTCGTCACGAAGCGCTGATGGACCCAGTCACCGGGCTCCCCAACCGGCGCGATTTCGATGCCCAGTTCAGTCAAATCATCGCGCGCAGCACCGGACCGGTCGCCCTCGCGCTCCTGGATCTCGATCACTTTAAGCGCGTCAATGATCTGTTTTCACATCTGGTCGGCGACGATGTGCTGCGGGTCTGTGCCCGCCTCTTGCGCCAGTCGAGCCGCGACCGCGATCTCGTGGCGCGCTTCGGGGGCGAGGAATTTGCCATCGTCCTCCCCGGCGCAGACTTGTCCGTTGCCTTGGTGGTCTGTGAACGTATTCGCACGACGATTGCCGACTACTCATGGAACACCATCGAGCCAGGGCTTGCGGTCACGGCATCGCTCGGGTGCGTTGTGGGGATGCCCGGCATGACCACCCAGGAGCTTCTCACCGAGGCCGACCGCCAGCTCTATGCGGCAAAGGCTGCAGGGCGCAATCTGGTGATGCCACGAAGTGACGAGATCCCCGGCGCGGCGCGCAGCGACTCCGCCTAGGTATATGGCCGATACCCCGCAGGATTTAGCGAAGCTGCTCGCCTCAGCGAGGCATGCGGTCATCCTTACTGGAGCAGGTGTCTCGACAGAGTCAGGAATTCCCGATTTTCGTTCCCCCGGGGGAATCTGGGAGACCGTTGACCCCATGGAGGTCGGCTCACTCACCACATTCCTGCGCACTCCAGAGCGCTTTTGGTCATTTCATCGACCACGCTTTGACGCGGTCGACAGCGTTGCGCCGAACCCCGCGCACATGGCTGTCGCCGAACTTGAGCGCCGCGGAATCGTCAAGGCCTTAATCACCCAAAACATCGATGGGCTCCACCGGCGCGCGGGCAGCACCGACCCCATCGAAGTACATGGCACACTCGATCGCGGGGTATGCCTGCGCTGTGATGCGCATGTCTCGCGCGATGAACTCCTTGCGCGTGCCGACGACAACGAGGATGGCGTTCCGCGTTGCACCGCCTGTGGGTTTGCCATGAAAAGCGGGGTCGTACTCTTTGGCGAACAGTTGCCCTATGAGCCGATTACTCGGGCATTCGCCGCGGCAGATCGAGCCGATGTGATGCTCGTGATTGGATCGAGCCTATTGGTCACACCGGTGAGCACGCTCCCAGAGGTCGTGCTCAACTCAGGTGGGCGCATCGCCATCCTGACCGAGGGCGATACCCCCTATGACGCGCACTGCGCGGTGCGACTACGCGGGAAAGCAGGGCAACAGATGGCAGAGGTGATCGGCCATCTCGATCGCACTGCCGATCAGACGCCTACCTAATGGGAGATCGTCACTCGGTCAACATCGCCAAGGGGCATCTGTAAAAAGCGGGTACCCAGAAGGTGAAAGGCATCTGGGTCGCCACTGCAGGCGAAGCGGTAGCTCCCCTCACGATCCACATCCCTCAAAAGACCTTTGCGACCCAACGACTCACCCAACTCACGCGCGAGCTCTTCCCCGCTTTTAATCAACTGGGTGTTCGGCAGGCTGCGGCGGAGGAGCCGCTCAATCAATGGGTAATGGGTACAACCCAGAATGACCGTATCCACATCTGCATCCCGCAAGGGGGCGGCGTACTCACGCACCATCTCGACAATGCGCGCATCGAGCGGATCCCCGCTTTGAATTGCAGGGGCGAGGAGTGGACATGCAACCGATGTGACCTCAACGCCTGCATCATGGGCGTGAATCATCCGCTCATACGCCCCGGAGCGCACCGTGGCTTCTGTGGCAAGGAGCCCCACGCGACGATTACGCGTCGTTTGCACCGCGGCATGCGCCTCTGAGCTCATCACCCCAATCACGGGAATCTCGATGTGGGTCTGCAGATGATTGAGTGCAGCGGCCGTCGCGGTATTGCAGGCCACCACAATTGTCTTGACGTCGTTTGCGATCAACCACTGACTAATCCCGAATGCGCGATGGCGCAGTTCATCCTCTGTGCGATCTCCGTAGGGGAACCACTCGGTATCTCCAAAATAAATGAAATCCTCTGCTGGCAACTGCGCAAGGCATTCATCGAGCACCGTCAGGCCGCCGACCCCTGAGTCAAAGACGCCGATCGCCATTTCAGGGCGCACATCGGTCACACGGTCACCGTGAGCAGTGAGACGAACATGTTCTACGACGCCGACCGATAGCTGCGGTTCCAATACACCAGCGGATCAGCGTCGGTGCGCTCAACGTGCTCGACTCGACCCACCAAAATCGTGTGATCGCCGCCGTCAAGCGTCGCATGACGCGCGCAGACCAAGCGCGCGACCCCTAATGACAACAACGGTGTGTCATACGGACCTGGCTCCCACGCAAACTGGTCAAACTTCTCAACACCAGGGCGGGCGAAGGCGTGGGAAAGGTCCTCTTGTGTGCGGGCTAAAACGTGCACCGCAAACCCAGGCGCCCCGACGATTCCATCATGGCTCTTGGCGTGCACATCAAGGCACGCCAATACGAGCGGGGGATCGAGCGAAAGAGAGGAAAATGAGCTCACAGTCATTCCCACGGGGACGCCCGCGTCGCAGGCGGTCACGATCGTCACGCCACTGGCCCACAGGGCAAGGGTTTCACGGAATTCCTGAGGATCGACCACGTTGCTCACAACAGCATCCTTTTGGGAAAGAGACCAATGGTATGGAGTGCCACACACATGTCGTAGATCCTGCCCACGGCATGCTCCATCAATCGGGAATGATTTCTTGGAGCCTAGCCTGCGCCGCCCCTGCCGCGCGGCGGACGCGACCGAGACGTACGACACCTCGGTGGGATTCCACGCGGGGATCCCCACCCCTCATCGCGACACGATTCGCTCGCACGCGTCACCCCTACCCCCCGGAAACCGCATATTTTTTTCTTGAAAGGTAGGGTGTGCGCCACTGCACAACATCGAGTTGCGCGGGGAAGCATGCACGGGCGTGTAGCTCAGTTGGTTAGAGCAGGGGACTCATAATCCCTTGGTCGCAGGTTCGAGTCCTGCCGCGCCCATTTCGCCCTTTTGCCATGGGTAGTCCCCATGAACGACGCGGTTTTTTTTGTGTCATCGATGACCGTCTTTGTGTGCCGCGCACGCCCCCTCGTGAGATGGCCGTGCGTGCGCCCGCGACCCTCGGCGCGCCAACCGACGGGTGATCCCTTGTGAGAACACCGCGGTACCGCTTCGGAGGATCAATGCTCGCGCAGTAACCGCCCACCACCAGTAAGGGGCCCGAGAAAACCGTTCTCGCGAAGTGCGTACCAAAACGTCACCGCGTTGATCCCAAGAATTGGGATACCGATCATTGGCTCAAGTCGCTCACTCACCGTCGACATACTCATATTGGTACCGCACTGCACGATCGCATCGAGGCGATTGTCTGCTGTTGCAAGGAGCTCAAGAACCGCTTTCTCCTTGGCCCAATCAGGGACATGCGCGATGTGCTGCGAGTTTGCACATGAGAAGCCAACGCTCGTGACCACTTCTGCACCAAGATCCTCAAACATCTTGACTCCCGATGCGGTGCCCAATGACTCCCAGGAGGTAAGGATGCCGATGCGCGTGGCGCGATAACACTCAAGCGCCGCGGAGATCGCATCGTGCCAGGTCGCCCAACCTAAATCGGAATACGACTCCACAACCTCCATCTGCGCTCGAATCGAGTCGATCCCGGAAAGAATGTGCTCCAGACTCAGCCCCAGAATCATGTATTGCGGTTTGGCAAGAAGCGCAGTCGTCACCGCATTCTCGAGCCCTCCGAGAAACGCCGTCTTAAAGCTCTCAAGCCCCTCGGGAGTGTCGACAGCAGGCTGCGGGGTTACTACTGAGGTTGTATGTACACCGACCCCGGCGAGGCCACCAACGTGATGGTTGGCGAAGATCAGCCGCCAAAGCTCAAACTCCATCACCGTGTTCGTTGCCGGGATCAGCAGCCCAAATCGCCGCGCGAAACTCAAGCTATCTGGATAGCCGTGCATTGGCGAGCCAATGTCACCGAATCCCGCTGCGGCGACGCCATTGTGAATGACCCCCGGTGCAGTGATTGATGGAATCGGGGGCACCGCGACATCGGGAATGTAGATCTCTTTGCCCGAAAGAGCACCGATCATGTCGGTACACCGACACGCGGGGGAACGAGGTTCAGCACAGTAACGGCTCCGTGGCTATGAGCGATGACTCAGTGCTGCGGGGCCGTCGTCTGCGCGCCCACAGCGTCCAAAGCCACGATTATTCGTCAGAGAATTTCGTCCGGCTATCGACACCGCCGATGTACCACTGCGGCTCCTTGACCTCATCGATGAGAATCGTCACTGCGTCAGGGGGCATCCGAGGTGATTCACGAGCTCCTGAGTGAGCTTGGCAGCAAGAGCATTTTTTGTTTCGGTGTCCGGCCCTTCCCAAATGTGCAAATGCATCACGGGCATGGGGATCCCATCTATCGGGTTCGAAACTGAACGTACTCCAGAGTCGTGAGGAAGTAAATGACCGATAAACGCGCCCGTCTGGGGACTCGCCATACAAGGAGCGACGAGATCAGAAGCGCTCTGTCGTACCACCACACACCCGCCGCGCCGCAGTAACGCCTCACAGATCCGGGTGGTTGCAAAGACGCACGCTCGCAACAATTCACATCTTTACAAATGGTGAGTTGCAGAGCTGTTGAGTCGTGGGTGGCGCCATTCGACGGCCGGCCACGGATCCGCGACTCACGCCCGCAGCATCTTTCTTGCCGAGGCGATCATTCTGGTTGGCTTCGGCGTCTTTGCGCCGAGCGGAGAAACCGCCGTGTCTGGCGCGGGGAGGTCTGCGGTGGCACGAGACACACTCTCCGCATCTTTTTCTTGGAAGAAATCAGGGATAGACCCGATGAATGCACGCCGCACGAGATCGACACTTCACTGTGCATCAGCACGCAGATCGTTGTTTAAGGGGGCGTCATGAATCACGAAATGCACGATACCCATCCGCATCTTCTTGTCATTGCGAATGCCACCTGCGATGGCATCGAGCTCTTTGACGAAATACGTCGCCACACCCGTACTCCTGACACCGAGGTACTCGTCATCGCACCGGCGCTGATCTCGCGCCTTCATTGGTGGACATCGGACGGTGATGCAGGGAGTGTTGCCGCACAAGACCGGGTGACGATTTCGCTCGCCCACCTTCGTGCCGCAGGGATCACCGCGCATGGAACGTTCGGAGATGCGAATCCGATGCAAGCGATGGATGACGCGGTCCGGGTGTTTCATCCCGATGATGTGATCGTCGCGACACATCCTCGTCATGAGGCGAATTGGCACGAACGCGACTTCGTTGCCCACGCACGCAAGCGATTCAGTATCCCCATCACCGAGGTTGAAGTGGATGCGGCGCACCACCACGCGCGCGTCATCCCCGCCCCCGTTGCCGCATAACGCGATGTGATCGCCATGCCGCCGGTGGCGGCATGGCATGGATTGCCATCTCATAGATCCGCGTCGTAGACTCGTCGACACCCGAGTCTGCGAGGGAGCGATGACACCAGGATTTCTCACTCAGGTGCACCACGACATTCGTGAAGTTGCGCGTGCATTTGCTCACGGCGAGATCACCCCATATGCCTCCGAGTGGAATGCCACCCACCAGGTGCCACTCGCAACGATTCGCGCAATGGGTCCGCTGGGATTTCTTGCAGTCGCGGTGCCCGAGGAGTTTGGAGGCTCGGGCCTCGATGCCCTTTCCCTGTGCCTGATCGTTGAGGAGATTGCGCGTGCCGACGCCGGAACGTCGACGGTTGTTGCCGTCCAAAACGGCCTCGTCGGTGCCCCCATTCTTCGGGCAGGCACCCTCACCCAACAGCAGGAGTGGCTCCCACGACTCGCATCCGGTGAGGCGTTTGGCGCCTATGCCCTCACTGAACCCGATGTCGGCTCCGATACCGCTGCCCTGCGCACCACTGCGCGCGCCGACGGGGATAGGTGGGTCATCAACGGCACAAAGCAGTGGATTACCAACGGCGGGTTTGCCGATCTCTTTGTCGTGTTCGCCCGCACGGGAGGCCCCGGCGCCAAGGGTGTCAGCGCATTCCTTGTCGAGAAGGAATCAGGAATCACCGTCAGTAATGAGATTCCCAAAATGGGCCTCCATACCTCCTCGACGGTTGAACTCGTGTTTGAGGATGTCGTGGTCGGCAATGAGCAGATGCTCGGAGCCCCCGGGCACGGCCTCGCGCTGGCACTTGCCACACTCGATGGCGGTCGCATTACGATCGCTGCCCAGGCCTGCGGGATTGCCCAAGCGGCACTTGATTTGGCAGTCGAGTATGCAGGGAGTCGGACGGCATTTGGCGGCCCGATCGCCAAATTTCAAGGGGTCCAATTCCCCATTTCCGACATTGCCGCCAAACTCGATGCCGCCCGCCTTCTCACGTGGCAGGCCGCGGCACTCAGGGATACAGGTCAGCCACATGGCATCGCCGGCGCCAAGGCAAAACTCTTTGCGAGCTCCGTTGCTGTCGAGGCGGCAAATGTGGCCGTCCAAACACTTGGTGGCTATGGCTACTCGGCGGAATACCCCGCAGAGCGGTATTACCGCGATGCCAAGATCACCGAAATCTATGAGGGTACAAGTCAGATTCAGCGGCTTGTGATCGCCCGAGACCTGTTTGGGGACAGCGCCCGTGGCTAAGGCGAAAATGGGCTTAGCGTGTTCCTTCGACCGCGACCTCGGCGGAGAAATTGGCGCATCGCACGCACACGTCGCTCGGGATCACCCCGACACGCATCAGCCCCGCAAAGATCGTGCACCCCAGACAGAACCCCGCAAGCGACTCACATCCTGCCGCGATCACCAGCATTCCCAGCACCAGATCGGCGATCAGCACATGACCCGCCACGCTCACGCTCAGCGCCGCAAGCGAGAGCACTGCGCCGATCCCTTGCGCAAAGCGCTTCGGCGGACCGGGCACATACCGCGGTGTCAACCCCAACCTGGGCGTCACCACACGAGTGACAAATTGACCCAGCGGGCTCAATGTTGGGCCGGTGAGTACACGTGCAAAAAAGCCGTAGGTGATCACCGCAATGACCCATGGACTCCCCGTCGCAATTGCCGCAGCGCTCATCATCACAACGCCCGCGGCAACGCCTCGCGCCGAGATTTCATTGACGGGATTTGGAAATACAAATAAATCTCTTGTTTTCATTGTTTTTATCGTAGACGACTGCCCCCCGTGGCGCCAGCCCGAGGAAAAATTTACGACGTCGCAACACCTCCACCACATCAACGCAACATGCGGATTCGATAATTTGGCACCAATGTCTGGCATGCCATCGCCCACACCCCGCCGCACACACGTGCCCTCGTGGGCGATTCGTTTACGATCTGATCGTCGCCGTCGACGCGTCGTTGTTGCCGCAGCAGGCGCATTGGTCCTGGCGACGACAGCCCTTGGGATGGGGTCGAGCCTCTATGGTCCGCCCGCACCCATCTATGGCACAGGGCCGGCTCCGATCACTCCATTTTCGCATGGCCACCTCCCCGGTCGCTGGACGAACCTTGAGCCCTGGGCAGGGCAACCGCCTGCGTTGATGGTTGCAACGACTGTCACTGATCCACTCGGCACAACCGCGTATTTGGCATGGTTTCGCAGGGAGCGCACCGAAATTGGGCTCTATCCCGGCTCGAGCACCCCTGCCCCATCTGGGGCGAGCCGTGGTCCGGAAACAGTTCCCACAGCAGGGCGCAATCGCCTTATTGCACTGTTTAACGGTGGGTTCTACCCCCAGGATGCCCCCGCGGGCTTTTTCGCGCACCGCACCCTGTACCACCCGATGGTCGACGGGCTCGCCACGCTGGTAACGACCGCATCGGGAAGTGTCGATGTCGTGGCCTGGCGTGCAGGAAGGCGCCCGTCGGCAACAGTGTCCATCGCGCGTCAAAACCTTCAGCTGCTCGTTGACGGTGGGCGGCCCACCTTCGCCACAAGTGAGCCTTCCGTTTGGGGGCCGACGCTCCATGGCTCACCAACGGTCTGGAGATCAGGCGTGGGCGTCGATGCGCACGGCAATCTCATCTATGTCGCCGCCCCGAACCAAACCGCAGCAAGCCTTGCGCAAATCTTCGTACATGCGCACGCGATCCGCGCGATGGAGCTCGATATCAACCCCGCCTGGCCAACCTTTGTGCTCTTTCACAGCCCCGGGGCCCGAGGGCTCCAACTCTTTGATCAGAATCCGAGCGCATGGTCGACGCGCTACTTCTCGGTCGGGAAAAAGGACTTCTTTGGGGTGTATCTGCGCACCCGTCCGGGAGTCACAACACTGCCGTTTTAGATTCATCCTCGCTGCCCCCGCCTGCACGAACGATCGCGTCGCTCATCCGATCAGGTTGACAATTCGCGCAACGACCAGACCGATGGTGACCAGCGAAATCATTGATTGAAATGTCATCAGCAGTTTTGCAATGGGGCTCAAAGGGAGCGTGTCGGTCGGGGAGAACGCCGCCAAATTGGTGAATGAGAGATAGGCGTAGTCCACGAACTGCGGTGTCCACCCCTCTGGAGCGAGGTGGGGATGCTCCATCTGCGGGAAAAAGAAATCGGGATATGACTCATCCGACGTCCCACGTACCGCCTGTCCGCCGCGATCAAGCAGCCAGTACCACAGCGCAAACACGACCAAATTCGTGATCCAAATATCCGCCGCAGACTTCGTCAAGGTGCCGGGGCCCAGATGACGCTGAAAGAGCAACGCATGCGACAACAGCACCAAGGAGCCCGCGTTCGCCAACGAGAGCAGGCCCGCACCGGCAATCCCCGCTCGGCGGGCTGTCACTATGCTCATTCGGTTGGTCATTGATTCGACAATCAAGACGCCCAGAATGGCGACCTCAATGACGACAAAGATCCAATCTGGCCCGACCGTAAACTCTTTGGGCAGGATGACATAGAGCACCAGGCATACGATCACGGCACCGAGCGGCGCCCAGTGCTGGGGGGTAAATCGGGACATCCTGGAATTGTCGGGTGTTGCCATCATGACTCCATGTACACAAACGTGATTGAGCGGTGCGTCGCACGACAGCGTCGGGATTGCGAAGCACATCGTGTGTCGTTCCGATTATTCTCGCAACAGCAGCACAAGACTCACCCCCAAGAGACAGATCGCGATCACACGCGATGGTGTGATCGCGCGGGCGGTAATCCCAAAAAGCCCGAAGCGATCAATGGCTGCCGCGATACCGACTTGACCCATAATCACCGCGACAAAGGTCGGCGTGACACCGAGACGAGGTGCGGCAATCAGGGTTGCAGTCACCAACACCGCGCCGCAAAATCCCCCTAAGTAGGCCCACCACGGACCGCCACCGATGTGAGAAATTCCCCCACCGGTGCGCGTCGCTGCGACCCCCACGATCAAAACGAGGGTGCCCACGGCGAAGGAGATTGCCGCCGCAAGCAGCGGCGCACCGACAATAATCTTCAAGCGGGCATTAATTGGAGCTTGCGCCGCGATTAACCCACCTCCCGCGAAGGCCAATAATGCTGGTGTCAGACGATCCAAGCTCGATCTCCCCCGTCGCGCCGAAGGGCCTCACAATGCCGAACGCAGCGATTCCCGTAATGACGCCTGTCAGCATACGTTTATGAGTAGCGAGAGTCCTGTCCGACCGCTTGAGTTATATGACGTCATCAAGCGCTATCCCGGAGCCCAGACCAATGCGGTCGATGGGATCGATCTCATCGTCGACCATGGTGAAATCTTCGGGCTCCTTGGTCCAAACGGCGCCGGCAAGACCACCACGATCGGCATCGCCACGACCCGCGTGCGACCAACATCGGGCGCGGTGCTTGTCAACGGGATCGATGCCCGCGCGCACCCCTCCGGGGTCAAACGCCACATTGGTGTCGTGACCCAATTCAACACGCTCGATCGCGCATGCAATGTGGCCGAAAATCTCTACTTCCATGGGCGATTCTTCGGGATGTCACGTCGTCGCGCGCATGCACGCGCGAAGGTGCTTCTCGAACGTTTCGGGCTCTCTGAACGCGCAGGCACCATGGTCGCGCAGCTCTCCGGAGGTCTCGCACGACGGGCCCAATTGGCATGTGCATTGATGCACCACCCCCAAATTCTGTTTCTTGATGAGCCCACGACAGGTCTTGATCCCCAAAGTCGTATTGCGCTCTGGAACGCCGTGCGCGAGCTCCGGGCCGCGGAGGGAATGGCCGTGGTGCTCACCACCCATTACATCGAAGAGGCAGATGCCCTCTGCGATCGAGTCGCGATCATGCACGCAGGATCAATTCTGGTGTGCGACACCCCAGAACAGATCAAGCGCTCATCATCAGATGGAGTGCTCCTCACACTGCGCCTGCGCAACGTCGTTCCCGGCTTCCTCGATCAACTCCGTGCGCTCGATGGGGTTGGTGCCGTCGACGCCGACGAGAACACCGTGCGTGTCCACATCGTGGACGCCGATGGCATTGTCGCTCGTGTCGTCGCACTCGCGGGACCCGAGTTGCGCGACTTACGTGTCGCGGAGCCGTCGCTTGAGACCGCATTTATTGCACTGACCGGACGGGCGCTCGCGGTATGAGCCCCGCATCGGTGACATCGACACCTCGGATCAGTGGAGGGCATCTCTATCTACGCGCATTTTGGGGATTGATACTCCGAGATGCCCGAGTGCTTGCCAGAGAATTCATCCCTTTTTTGCTGCGCACCGTGATGAACCCATTGCTGTTTACCTTTGTGTTCACCTATGTGTTTCCCAAGATTGGATCGGGGATTACACCAGGCGGACATACTGGGGTGAGTTTTGCGACCGTCATTGCGCCGGGCCTGGTTGCGGTGGCAATCTTTTTCCAAGGCATCGCGGCAGTCGCGTTGCCGTTGGCAACAGAGCTCGGGGGGACCAGGGAGATTGAGGATCGGGTCATGGCGCCGCTCCCGGTCGGACTCGTCGCATGCGAAAAGGTCGTGTGGAGCGGCCTACAATCGATCATCGCTGCGGCCGCGGTATTACCGCTGGTGATCCTGGTCTCGGCCGAACCTGTATCGATTCACGTCGCAAGCTGGCCGATGTTGATTGTCATTGTCCTGCTGGCGGCCCTCGTCGCTGGGTATCTCGGACTCGTCATTGGCACCGTGGTACGCCCCAAACAAATCGGGTTGATCTTTTCGCTGGTGGTCGTTCCCGTGACCTTTCTTGGGTGCACCTACTATCCGTGGCAACAATTGGCCAGCATTCGGTGGCTCCAAATCGTGACCTTGGTCAATCCATTGGTCTATGTCTCGGAAGGACTCCGCACCGCCCTCACCCCGCAGATCCCACATATGCAATCCGCAGTGGTGATTGGGGCTCTTCTTGTGCTGCTGGCAGCATTTGCGTGGCTGGGCACGTGGCTCTTTATGCGCCGGGTAATTGACTGACCACGTCGTAGCTCGGAGGACGATGCTCGCCACTGCGAATGATCACGCGTATCAGTGCAGCGACAACGGTTGGATCGAGCTGCGTGCCCGCGGCGGCTTTAAGCTCTGCCATTGCCGCCTCGCGTGACATCGCGATCCGATACGACCGCGTCGTGGTCATCGCGCTCCAGGTATCGCATGCCGACACGATCCGTGCCTCGATTGGAATTTCCTCACCGCGCAGTGCATCTGGGTAGCCGGTGCCGTCCCAGCGCTCATGATGGGCGCGCACAATCTGACCAATGCTGCGCATGAGCCCGCCCACCTGATCGAGCATGCGTTGCCCCTCGAGCGTATGTGTCTTTACGATCTCCCACTCGTCGGAATTCAACGGGCCGGGCTTATTGATGATCTCTTTCGGGATCGCGACCTTCCCGACATCGTGCAGCATGGCGCCGAAGTCCACGCGTCGACAGCTCTGCTCATCCAGGCCAAGTTCGTGTGCGACATCGAGCGCCAGCTGCACGACGCTCCGGCAGTGCATACCCGTGTACGCATCGTCGGATTCGACCACGTCACCAAGCACCATCGCGGTGCCGCGGTACGCGGAATTCAATTCATCAAGCTGCTCCATACGACGTCGCCGCTCATCGGAGAAGTAGTGCATCAGGAGCACCAAGGGCACGGTCAAAAGCAACGACCAGGGAACTGCGTTCGCGGCAATGGCGATGAGATATCCCACCGGAGCCATCGCCGCATCAACCTTGTAGACCCACATCGCATCGGTGATTTGTTGGCGCAACGTCACTCCGTGCACAAGCAGCTCTCGTGCCCATGATGCGAACAAATCACCACCGATTTGGGCGGCAAGCGCACAGATCAGCACAAATGCGGATGACTCCAATGGGGTGGGCGCTCCCGCCCAACTGAGCACCAGAGCGGGACCAACGATGAACCATGCATTTGCAAAACCCAGTAATGGGCGCGCGGCGGAGATGCGTCCGCGCACGACATCCGGGATCGTGCTCATCACAAGCGCAGATGCGGTGGCAAGCGGCACGATCGGTGGGGGCAATAAAAAGAGCGCAGGGACGGTTGCAAGCACGATCGGAGTTGTGTGACCGCTTTCGGTCACGAATCGGGCCCGCGATGCGACACCAATTACCCCGACAACCATCACCAATGCCCACCACGACAGCGGTTGATGCCATGGAGATGCGATGGCCATCAGTGTTGCGACGGCGAGAAAACTCCCGCCAAGCACGGTCAGCACACGGCGCTCAGACGAGGTGAGTGGCGTCGCATCTCGACCTAAGGTCTGAGAGATGCGCTCCTCACGCCGGGGACGTGCCCGTGCAACGGTTTCTGAAAGTCGCGGAATGCCCACAGATCCACAATCGAACACTTCGTGTGGATTCTTGAGTCTTGGGGCACATCGGGGGTGACATATTCCCGCGCGACGCCCCTCGTGAGGGCATATCGGCTGTCTGGGACCGAGACATCACCCCCATAGATTGCCGCCGGCGCTTGACCGGAGTGGGTCATTGCGAGCAAACTTTCCGACTATGACTGTCGACCGTTTGGGCTTTGGCCTGTTCCTCGCCCCATTTCACGCGCTCGGGGAATCACCAACGCGTGCACTTGAGCGTGATCTTGATCTGATCAGTTATGTCGATCAGCTCGGCTATGACGAGGTCTGGGTCGGCGAGCACCACTCCACTGGCTGGGAAACCATCGCATCCCCGGAACTCTTTTTGGCATTCGCCGCAGAACGTACCCGCCATATTCGTCTGGGCACGGGCGCGATCAGCCTTCCCTATCACCACCCGCTCATGGTCGCAGATCGCATCATCTTGTTGGATCACCTGACACGCGGACGCATCAATTTCGGCGTCGGCCCGGGCGGGCACATCTCTGATGCGCTCATGCTCGGGATCGATCCCAATCTCTTGCGCGATCGCATGGCCGAATCTCTCGAGGTGATCGTGCGGCTGATGACCGACACCACACCACTCACCATTGAGACCGACTGGTTCACCCTGCGCGATGCCGTGTTGCAACTGCGGCCATATCAACGCCCGACACCCCCGATCGCCGTGACAAGTATGGAATCGCCGGCAGGTATGCGACTGGCAGGGCGGCTCGGGGCAGGGGTTCTGTCACTGACAATGGCAAAGGCAACTGGTGCAAGTGTGGATCTGCGTGCCCAATGGGAGGAGGCGTGTGCAGCTGCAGACGCCGCGGGTACGGTGATGGACCGCCGCAATTGGCGCCTTGTCATTCCGGTGCACCTGGCACAAACGCGCGCAGACGCCATCGCACAGGCGCGCGAAGGCGGGGCACGCCACATGCTTGAGTACGTGGAGGGCACCACGGGGCGCCCCTGTCCGGTCCCCGGGCCGCCCGAGCAGATTGTCGAACAAATGGCACAACTCGGCGCGTGGGTGATCGGGACCCCGGACGATCTCGTGGCAACCATCAGGATGCTCCAGGAGATAAGTGGCGGATTTGGCACCGTGTTGTTCTGGGGGCATGAATGGGCGCCCTATGCCGATGTCCAGCGCAGCCACGAGCTGATCGCACGTTATGTAATGCCGCAATTGCAGGGATCCCTTGACGGGATCTATGCCTCAAATGCCATGGTGCGCGCCGGTGCCGACCAACTTCACGCACTCAGAAGCGAGGCCACTCGCCACGCCAAAGCAGCGCCGCGCCCCGGTAGCGATCTAGCTGGCTGAGCTCGCATTCGGGCGAAAGAGATAGTGGCTCACGATGAACTCATTGCCATCATCGTAGGCCCAGAGGCCCTCGCAGGACAAAAAGAACAGTCGCCAGCGGCGAAATTGACGCCGTGCTGCGCGGGCACCGATTTGGGTTGCCAGGACCTCGCGTGCCGCACCCCGGTTGGCATCGAGTCGGTCACACCATGCACGTGCCGTTTTCGCGTAATGCTCGCCAGAGACATGCCAGTGATCACACAGGGTCAGATCCTCGGCGACACGTGGCAATAGATCGTCTGAGGGCATCATCCCGCCGGTAAAAAAGTGGCGTCCAATCCAATCGGATCGGTGTGTTCCATCAAAGCGAAATGCAAGGTACCGGTGGGTGAACACGTGGATAAACAGTCGCCCATCTGGGCGCAGCCATCCCGCGATGCGCCCAAGCATGGCGTGGTGATTCTGCACGTGCTCAAGCATCTCGACGCTCAAGATCCGATCAAAGGACCCCTCGGGCACGAATGTATTTGCATCAGCGGTGACGATGCGCAGGTTGGTAATCCCTCGCCGGCGTGCCTCAGTCTCGATGTAGTCGCGCTGAGAGGAACTATTTGACACCCCCACAATCTCGCTTGCCGGATAGCGCTCCGCCATCCACAGCGCCAACGACCCCCAACCGCAGCCAAGATCGAGGATGCGTTGGCCATCACGCAGCTGTGCCCGGGTTGCATAGAGGGCGAGCATCGCCTCTTCCGCTGCGGCAAGATCATGAACACCCGGTTCCCAAAGTGCGCATGAATACTTTCGATGTGGACCAAGGCACAAACCGAAGAAATCGGCGGGCACCTCATAGTGCTGACGATTTGCCGCCTCGGTTTCAACGGCGATGCTGCCGCCACGGGCATCTTCGATCAGCGCGCGCAGTCGTTCAGACTGGGCCTCGACACCGCCGTGCGCCGCGAGACGGAGTCGACGACGTACCCGCGTGCGAATCGCGCGACGCACGATCCAATCGGGAAGCGTCACGCGCTCGGCAATCTCAATACCTAAGGGCTCCATCAGCTACACGCTAGCGACTTATTCACCTCTCGTGACCGATAGCCGTTGGCCTTTACAGCGAGAAGTTGTCATTGTGGGGGAGTGAGCGCAGTGATGACATTTGGTTGGTGTGCACTTGGCGTTCTCGTCATGATGCTTGTGCTGTGGGGCGCGAGCATCATCAAACGCGATGTCAGCATCATCGATCCATTTTGGGGCGTGGGATTTGTGCTTGTCGCATGGATCGCCGCACTCACCTGCCACGGTGACCTCGATCGCCGCCTGCTTCTGGCGATCCTGACCACCATTTGGGGCCTGCGCTTGTTCGGATATTTGACCTGGCGCAACCACGGAAGGCCTGAGGACTTTCGCTACGCGGCGATGCGAGACCGTCATGGTTCGCGTTTTATCTGGGTAAGCCTTGGCACCGTTTTTGTGCTGCAAGGTGTGCTGATGCTTGTCGTGTCACTTCCGGTCCAAATGGGCGGCCTGGCCAGTGGCCATCCCCTGGGTATCGTTGCGCTGGTGGGTGCCTGCGTGTGGGCAGTGGGCATCGCGTTTGAGACGATCGGCGATGTGCAGCTCGCCCGCTTTCGTGCCAACCCGGCCCAGAAGGGCCAGGTCCTCGATTCAGGCCTGTGGCGATTTACCCGACACCCCAACTACTTTGGCGACTTTTTGGTCTGGTGGGGACTGTGGCTGGTCGCCGCAGAATCGGGATGGGCGATCCTCACCTTTCCCGGACCGCTGGTGATGAGCATCTTGCTGATGCGCGTCTCAGGCGTTGCGCTGTTGGAGCGAGACATCTCCACACGCCGCCCCGGTTACGCCGAATATGTACGCCGGACAAGCGCGTTCTTTCCGCGCCCACCCCGGGGATAGCCGCCTAGGAAGGGTTCGCAGGCGGCGATGGGTTCATCGCAATCCCCGCCGCATCAAAGTCGGATTTGAGCTGGCGCCGTAATTCGCGGGCAATCGCCCATTGGCGCCCCGGCCGAGTTTGTACCGAGACCGTCATTTCAATGCGGTTGGGGCCAAAGGCATCGATTCCGACCACCTCAGCCTCGGCCTGAATATCTGCGCCCCAGGTGGGATCGAGCCGTAGTTGGGTAACGCGATGACGAATCACGGCGACCGCACGATCAAGGTCGCTGTCATAGGAGATGGGCATCATCACCACGCTTCGCGAGAACACGCGGGTCTGATTGCTGGAGATGCGAATCTCACCGTTGGAGACCACATGGCGCACCCCATCGGCGGCGCGCAGCGTCGTGGTACGCAGCCCTACCGCTTCAACGACCCCGGAGACACCGGCAATTTGGATGCTGTCGCCGACGTCGTATTGATTCTCAAGAAGCAGGAAGACCCCGGCGAGCAGATCGCGAATCAAGGTCTGTGCACCGAATCCAATTGCAATCCCACCGATTCCGGCAGTCGCAAGGAGTGGCGCAACCGGAACGCCTGCCATTTGCATCGCGGTCACTACCGCAATCACCCAGACCACGATGATGACGACCGCACGCACAATCCCTGCCATGGTGTGCGCGCGCTTTTCGCCGGAGCCGTCGGACTCCATTTTTGCGGTGATGTGATGCTCCACGCGATCAACGACAACGCGGATCACCACGCTCAAAATGACGGCGATCCCAAGCGTGATGGCAATCGATATCGCCACATCCAGACGATGACTCATGGGCAGCTACCCTCCCGCAGACGACAGATCTGCGAGCGACAGTCCCTGCGCAGGCATCGCCTGGCGCGCGGTGGTGCCATGCCCCTCAAGGGCTTCACGGAGCGCGACAACCGCGACTTCAAGCTCGGCCGCACCGGGCGCACGCGTCGTCAGATGCTGGGCCCACATCCCTGGAGACGACAAAAACCGCCATGGCCCATTCGACAGACGCGCAGCTTGTCGCTGCAATTCAAATGCCACCGCCGTCACGACGGGGGCAAGCACAATCCGGGTCGCGATAAGCGCGATGTAGCTGAAATTTCCCGTTGCCCACAACACCACCCCATAGACCCCGACCGACACCACCGACGAGACAACCAAAAATGAGGTTCCGCAACGGGGATGGAATCGGGTGTAGCCAGCGGCTGCGGCAGCAGTCAACGGTGCACCGGCCTCGAAGGCGGCGATCGCCTGATGCTCCGCACCGTGATAGGACAGGATCCCGCGAAATGGGCGAAACAGACTCATCACCAGCAGCGTGCCCAATAACAACGCCAGACGGATGCCCGCGTCGGCGACGATAAACCACGCACCGGTGAGCCCAATGCCCTTGGCAATCACGATCGGCACCACCCGAAATGCAACGATCTCAAGGACAATTCCAACAATTGCCCCAAGCACGACGAGCGTCTTTGCGAACCATCCAAGGGTGATTTCTGGCGCATCTTCCTCTTCGGCAGATTCCGCCCAGCGCAGACGATCACCAATTTCCATCGCGCGCTTTCCGGTCATCAGCGCAACGCGCATCGCATAGACCCCTCGGGCCAGCGGGAGTCGCATCCAACGGCCTGTAGGGCGGTCAAGATCGAAGCCTTCCGACACAATCTCGCCCGTCGCCTCATTGCGAACCGCCACGCCAACGCGGCGCGCGGTGCGCATCATTACCCCGCCGGGCAACGCATTGCCACCGACAAGCTCAACGGGGAGAACATCAACGGACGGGGCGGGGGCAGTCATCTGGTCATCATCCTGACAGCTTGCGGCACACAGAGAGACAACTCCCGGGCTCCCAGACCATCACGACGCCCGCCCATTTAGGTCGTGGAACGTAATGTGATCGACAACTCGACCAGACGCGCTTGCCCGAGCTGGGCTGCTTTGAGCGCCTCCTTGGCGAGTCGACTGCTGTCACGTGCTGCAGCGCCCATTCCGCGAATGACTTCGATCTGAAATCCACCACCGACAGTGGCGCTGACACGATCAAGGTCAGCACCGTATGACTGGGTAATTCCCGGCATATGGGCCAATGCCGCCCCGAGGCGCTCACCCGCGTCATCGCTATCATCGGCATGCAGCCGCGCGCGGAACCGGACCTCGTAGACATTGAGCGAAGGGAGCACCACTACCTACCTTACGTCACTGCGCGGCGCGTCGGCCCACCTCGTCAGGTCCTGGTCGCTCGCCAGAGCGTGACAGGCATCGAGTGCAGCAATCTGCTCATCCATCGAGACATCTCGATACCCCTCCCAGCGCCACCACCCGTTCATGGCGCAGTCACGCACGACGCCGATGCGAAAACGGCCGTCGTCGTACTGGCCCAAGGCAATGTGACATGCGATAAGTGCCGGATGTTGGGCCACTATCAACACGAGCACGCCGTCTGCATCAAGAAGATAGGGGCCCGCCCCATCGCTCAGCACGACGCCAAGGTCAATGCAGACCAATGCATCATCGAATGTCGATGATGCACAGCTGTCGCATCCACGCGCCGCACGATCACCTTCGACGGCCGTGATGCCTGGCCACCCGATCCGTCCATCTGGGCGCTGCATTCCCCACCTGCGGGTGACATCGCTTGCCCCAAGTCGTGCGTCCGGCACTGCCACAACATCCATCATGAACGGGATTATGCCCATTCTCCGATCAACTCCTGCGCAGCGGCGCAATCGTGGTCATCGACAAGCCGGTTCGCGATGATCCCACGGTAGACTCAACCCTGAGGAATCTCGCAGAAAATCTCGAGCAGGGAGAGCGAAGATGTCAGTTGTCGATAACCTGACGCGGCAGGCGAGCCGTCTTGCAGGCGACGTGCAATCCTCGCTGAAGCGCGCACGCCTCGAAGGCGAACGTCGCCTCTTGCAGCGCCAGCACCGGTCGGCGCTTGAGGAACTTGGTGCTCGCGCCTATGACCTTATCCACTCGGGGCGAATCGATCTTGTTGAACTTGCGTCAGAGGTCGCAGCGGTCGAGCGCAAGTTGTTCGAACTCGATGCGAAAGCGCGCGAAATTGCCGCGGCTGATAACGAGCAACAGACCCCACCCGCCGCGTCGGACCCAGTTGACGCCGCATTCCCGATGATGGGAAATCATGCGCCGCCCGCGCCGAGCACTCCCCCCACGCACAGTGCTGGTCCGGGATGGGATGCCGCCGATCGTTTTTTTCGCACCAACACCTAACCAAGAATCGTACGTAGAGGGTCGCGTGACGGTGCGTGGTCGTTGTATCGTGGTGAAGGGACGGTCGTCGCGCAGATCCACAAAGGAATCGCGTCGTGAGAGCAAAGCACGACATTGAGGGAAACCACAGTTCCGAAACGCCGGCATGCCACCGGTGCGGA
>Ga0164296_1001138_pt1 | contig 29273 bp, 39 predicted proteins | sample GEODES057metaG_FD_113533 | JGI IMG/M metagenome (GOLD analysis project Ga0164296, IMG submission 113533) | Dystrophic lake water microbial communities from Trout Bog Lake, Wisconsin, USA - GEODES057 metaG | ecosystem: Environmental > Aquatic > Freshwater > Lake | place: USA: Trout Bog Lake...
CCTGATCACGAATATCATGTAGTAGAGTTAAACACAATCCCTGCCGGTCTATATTGGGATTTATTCGAGATGTTTGGACCGATGGATGATTTTACCACTACCCTGTTTAAGAGACGTTGGTTCATTCGGGGCATGAAACTGCATTTCTATAATGAACGGGATCATCTCATGTTCCTGCTTAAATATGGTACATGATGAGATACGAAAAGGGCGAGAGTTTTGAATCCTGGGGAGATAGGGTGGCCATGTATGAAAAGGGCTATGCTCTACAACGGATAGCGGAAGGCGAGCCCGTGGATAAGGTAATGACAGAGATGAGCAAACGCATAACCGAAAAACTGCTACACCCTATACGCAAAGCTATTTTGGAAAAACCAATAGATTTTGATGCCGAAGCTAGCCGAGAAAATTACGAACGGATAATGAAAAACAAAGGGCCTACGGCTGATCACGTTGACACAAATACTTGATAAGTGTATACTAAATAAAGTATTAGATACTTACGAGGTCTAATACATCTTACTTTTAAAGGAGAATACTATGAGTAAAGTAATCGGTATCGATTTAGGTACCACAAACAGTTGTGTAGCTATCGTAGAAAACGGAACTACTAAAGTTATCGAAAACGCAGAAGGCGCACGCACAACACCATCAATCATAGCCTACACCAACGAAGAGATTCTAGTTGGAGCCAGCGCTAAAAGACAAGCTGTCACAAACCCCAAAAATACAATCTACGCTGCCAAGCGCCTTATTGGACGCAAGTTCAAAGAAGATGCTGTCCAGAAAGATATCGATCTCATGCCCTACAAGATCACAGAAGCAGACAACGGTGATGCTTGGATTACTGTAAATGGCAAAGATCTGGCACCCCCACAGATTTCAGCAGAAGTTCTACGCAAGATGAAGCAGACTGCTGAGGATTATCTGGGAGAAGAAGTCACACAGGCAGTTATCACAGTTCCAGCTTATTTTAATGACAGCCAAAGACAGGCTACCAAAGACGCAGGTAAGATCGCAGGATTGGAAGTATTGCGTATTATTAACGAGCCAACAGCGGCCGCACTAGCGTATGGTGTTGATAAAGCAGATAAACGTGACCGTAAAGTTGCTGTCTATGACCTAGGTGGTGGTACATTTGACGTAAGTATTATCGAAATCGCTAACATCGACGGAGAGAAGCAGATTGAAGTATTATCAACTAATGGAGATACATTCCTAGGTGGTGAAGACTTTGATCAACGCATCATGGATTGGTTAGTGGACGAGTTCAAGCGTGATACTGGTGTTAATCTTAAGAATGACATGTTGGCATTACAACGTCTAAAAGAAGCCGCTGAAAAAGCAAAGATCGAACTTTCAAGTTCGGCACAGACAGATGTCAACCTTCCCTATATCACAGCAGATGCCAGCGGTCCTAAGCATCTAAACGTAAAACTAACACGTAGCAAGTTTGAAGGGTTAGTGGCAGAATTGATCGAGCGTAGTATCAAGCCATGCCAAACAGCTCTTACAGATGCCAAAGTATCAGCTAGCGATATCGATGAAGTTATTCTAGTTGGTGGTATGACACGTATGCCAAAAGTGCAGGAGGCTGTCGAGAAGTTTTTTGGTAAGGCTCCACGCAAAGACGTCAACCCAGACGAAGCAGTTGCCGCAGGTGCCGCTATCCAAGGTGATGTATTAAGCGGAGGACGCACAGATGTTCTATTGCTAGATGTTACTCCATTAACATTAGGTATCGAAACAATGGGCGGCGTTATGGCTAAGTTGATTAGCAAGAATACCACTATTCCTACTAAACACAGCCAAACGTTCTCAACAGCAGAAGATAATCAACCAGCGGTTACTATCAAGGTATTCCAAGGCGAGCGTGAACTCGTTCAATACAACAAGTTGCTAGGTGAGTTTAATCTAGAAGGTATCGCACCAGCACGTAGAGGACTACCGCAGATCGAAGTTACCCTAGACATTGATGCTAACGGTATCTTAAAAGTAAGTGCCAAGGATAAAAATACTGGCAAAGAAAACAAGATCACTATCAAAGCCAACAGTGGACTAAGCGATGCTGAGATCGAACAGATGATCAAAGATGCTGAAGTTAACGCTGAAGCAGATAAGACAGCTAGAGAACTCATCGAAGCTAAAAACTCAGCAGAAGCACAGGTACATAAAGTCAGAGGAGATCTAAAAGACAATGGTGATAAGATCACCGATGATCAAAAGGTCAAGATCGAAACAGCTATCGCAGATCTAGAAGAGGCTATGAAAGGATCAGATAAGGATGTTATCACACAGAAACTGAGTGATCTATTTGCCGCAGAGCAGATCCTTACAGAAGCAATGAATAAACCAGCACCGGAGACTCCAAAGGACGAAGGTGTAGTTGATGCAGATTTTACTGAAGTCAAAAAGGACTAGGTAAAAACCCGCGGTACCTTATGGGCCGCATTATCTTACTTTAAAGGAGAAAATAAAATGACACAACTAATGAGAGTAGATGCTAACACCTTGAACAGAATGTTAGTAGGATTTGATAGTCTATTCAATGATTTCGAGAGGCGCTTCGCCAATCAGATCAATAATAACTATCCTCCACACAACATCGTCCGCACAGGCGAGAATCAATATATTATTGAATTAGCAGTGAGCGGATTTAATAAAGAAGAAATCACTGTAGAAGTTGATCAAGAACATTTGATCATACGTGGCGAACGCCTACGAAATGAGGATGATTCTTGGGAATACCTACACAGAGGTTTAGCTACACGCGATTTCGTAAAAGTATTTCCACTATTAGATCATGTAGAGGTAAATGGCAGTACCATTAAAAATGGTGTCTTAACTATCAATCTGGAAAAAGTTATTCCGGAGGCCCTTAAACCACGCAAGATCCAAGTTGAAGAACTTTAACCAAAAGGGGCTTGACGCCCCTTTTATTTGACTATATAATATTATATCAACTCTGAAAGAATCAAATGTCCGATACAGCAGTAAAAAGCCGAGAGCTAGTAGTAACAAATCTCAAACCACCGAGCAAATATAAAGTTATTTTATTAAACGATGATGTAACTCCTGCTGAGTTCGTAGTGATATTATTAATGACTATTTTTAGGCACAGCCAAGAAGCATCTATGAATATCATGCAGAAAGTACATACTGAAGGTAGCGGAGTAGCAGGCATTTATACGCACGAAGTCGCTGAACAAAAAGCTATAGAAGCTATATCAATGATCAAGGAAAATAACTTTCCATTACAAATAAAGGTAGAAGAAGAATGAGCTTAAAAGATTTAACCAAAGATAAACATACAGCCGCAGAATCCACGGCATTCATGAAGGCGGTATTTGCAAAAACTTTACCGATAGAACTATGGAAAGACTTTACATATCAAAAAAGTTTTTTCTATAAGATGATCGAGACTAAGGCACGCAGAGCTAATCTATTAGGCGGTTTAGAAGGAATAGAACGTGCTGATCTATTGTTGAGTGACGCACGTAGCATGCCAGGGAAATATCTTGGTATTAGACTACATACAGATCTATATACACAGTATGTAGAATCTCTTATTGAATCTGATCGTATAATGGCCCATCTTTATGTATGGCATATGGGAGATTTATTCGGGGGACAAATGATTAAGAAGATCATGGAAGCACCTAGCACAGCTTTAGATTTCGAAAATCCAGAAGATCTAAAAGAAGTATTTTATGCTAAGATCAACGATGACATGGCAGATGAGGCCAATATCGCTTTTGATTGGGCTATCAAGATCATGAAAGAGTATGACGCAGAGCTTGTTTGATAAAGTTGAATCCTGTTACCTACAGATAAAAGATAAGTTTTTATCTGCGGGAACTGCGACTCTTGGATCTTATACCAACCCCTATATCTATGATTTTGAATGGGAATCCCCTAAGTTCCGTAGGGCTCATATCAGTATAGTAGATGCTCGTGAAAATAAAAAACTTTATCTATTACATGTAACGGTATTTCCCCATACTAATGATCCGAGTCCGATTTTTGGTTTTGATATAGTATGCGGCCTTACTAAGGTAAGCGGTGCTTTCTTAGACTATAGCACATCTGGAGATCCTAATAGCTCTATGTATCATTGGTTTAAAGATAAAGTCGGCGACTTAGAATGGAATAAACCCAGAGAACTTCCAGATTGGGGTAAACAAATCTTTAGTCCTAGCATGGTAGCTATCGGCGCTGTAGGTGAATCTGAACTCTCCGAGTTTATACAGTTAGGATTAGAATCTTTAGATTTTTATCTTTCTAAAATAGGTATTGAGCAACAGAGCGGATTTGATTATCATATGGCTCAAAATCGTTATTGTCACTATCAAAAACAAAATCCTCGTACTCCTGCTAGTCTACAACACCTAGGCCTCACAGAACAACAGGCCAAAGACTACGTAGAAAACCGTTTATTCCCCGAAGTAAACTACTAACTTTACTATCATTATATACCCTGTAAATATTAACGGGGGATATAATGGATCCGTTTACTTTATTTGCCCTTGCTAATGGTGCTGTGCAGGCTGTTAAAAAGGGTTGCCAACTATATAAAGATATCAAAGGTGCCGCAGGGGACATTAAAGGCGTTCTCAAGGATCTCGACGACCAATTTAATAAGGCCCATAAAGATAAACCTCCCAGTGTAGAAGCACGCAATCAATACATAGAAGAAAAGAATCGTGTAATAGAATTAAACAAAAAAAGCGGAGAAACCGATGATATCTACGCAGAGATCGGCGAAACGCTAGGCGCTTTCTTTGATAACTATCATAAGTGTAAGACTATCTTAATCGAAGAAGAAAAGCATAGCAAAGATGAAATGTACACTGGAGATGCTAGCCTAGGCAAACGTGCTCTACAACGTGTATTGATGCAGAAAAAACTAGAAACGATGCAGGTAGAACTGCGTGAGACTATGGTTTATCAAGCTCCCCCCGAGTTGGGTGCATTATGGACTGATGTAAGTGCCATGATGGAAAAACTCGGAAAAGAACAAGAAGTCCACTTAAGACGGCAAGTAGCTCAGGAAACAGCGGCCGCAAAACGCAAAGCCGCTTTAATGAAAACATTAAGAGCCGATGCTATAATCGGAGGGTTTATGCTATTCATACTGATGTTTATAGGATGCATGATGGCTCTAGTTGCCTATGACGCAGAACGCAGACATCCAGAATGGAAGGAAAACTCTGCCCGAGCTACCTTAGAGATTATAAGAAAACAAGAAATAGCTAGAGTGCTTGAAGAAGCAAATACAAGAGCAGACATAAGATATAGACAACTAAAGGATGCATCATCTTCTCGTAAGGTAATAGGCGACAGTGAGAGCGACTGAAACTGAAATAAATCCTATGGCAAACACTATGGCAAAAAACTTACCTACCGGAGTATTTTCTATCATGTCTAAAATTTCTGTCGATTTCATACATAATATTTAGAACTATTAGCCAAGATATTAAATACAAGTATATGAGTTGGTTCAATCACAAACCTCGTCCTAAGAATCCTCCACGGGATCAATCCTCAAAAAATTTTAGTCCCACCACTGAGCGCATGATGAAAGAGGCTAAAGAAAAAGTAAGACCACTTAAAGAAAAGAAATAAAGGTAGTTTATTAATACCGGATAGTCTGTAAATAATTTGCAGATTATGAAAACACCTAATAAAACATTAATGGCATTGGCCACTACAGCGGCAGTCGTCGGACCTATGGTACCTAAAACAGTAACCATTAACATCACAGAGCCACCTGCTCACATAGCCAAAGCAGAAGTATGTCCCATGGCCTACACTCTTATTACTGATAGCGGCCGAAAAGTTTGCGAATACAAGTGCGATGATCGTATAATATTAAAATCGCCTAGAGAAGAAGAATGCGACAAATATATAAACAAGTAATCTTATTGTAATCTTATTAACTATAAATATTATTAACCGGGCACAACGATAGAGTGCACTCTGGAACTCGTAACCAGAAACCAAGGGCCTTCGGGTCCTTTTCCTATAACTAAAGAAAAAGGAAGTAAGATGTTTATATTAGAATATTTGGCTATAGGCTTTATAACAGTGTTTGGTTGGAATTCTGGACAGATGGTTTGGGATAAGTATATTGAACCTCCAAGCATAGAACAACCAGTAGAAAAGAGAGAAAGAAAATGATTAAAGATATATTAGAAAACTTAAAAGTACAGCGTTGGGATGATCATAGATATTATCATCATAGTAGAATAAATCAAAGTTTACATTTCATATCGGCCTGTAGCTTTTTAATAGCATATATCTATTTGTTTATAGATCCTGTAGTTAGTTCATATGTGGCATGGTTGATAGCCATGACTACTCGCCAAGCAGGACATTTCTTTTTTGAGCCTAAAGATTATGATACATATAATCAGGCTACACAAGAATATAAAGAAGAGATTAAGATCGGTTTCAACCTAAAAAGAAAACGTGTATTAATGACCTGTTTCGTCCTAATCCCTGTTCTAGCTTATTTTGATCTAGAATTTATGAACTACCTCGTTCCACACCAGGATACAGAAACGTTCTTGAATCGTGTAGGGATAGGTTGGCTATGGCTAGGAGTAGCCGCTGTTGTATTCCGCATGATACAGTTAACTGCTATACAGAGCCGAAGAGTAGCTATCACATGGTGTATTAAGATCTTAACAGATCCATTCCATGATTTCCTTATCTATAGGAAAGCACCTTTTTATTTAATGAAGGGACAGTTGATTGATCCGGATCTTAAACAAGATTACGAATAACTAGCTTTCCATTAATCTATTGGCAAACTCTAACAGCAGTTTATGATGTCTATGATAATGCCAATGCTTGCCCATCCAGCTATAGCTAGTGTACCAAAACTTTTCGCTCTCTGGATGGCATCCTATTAGTCCTATATTGTTTTGTATGATGGCCATGCTGTCCCCATTAGCATAGGTAGCTATGGTCTTGAATTTCCTATGATCCCCTACTAGCGCACATCCGTCATAAAAGAACATTTTATCTTCTACGCCATTCCATGTTATGTCTATGGCTTTAGCATGAGGTCGACGTGTATCAGTTCCGGGCTGTTTAATATATTGTACAGCATCTACATTATCTAAAATATCAAAATAATGTGAGCCTGCCCAATATGCTCCCATACAGATTCCTAGATATTTTCCGCCCCGGGCTACGAATCTACGGACACTACTGGCATTGTTTTTAAGCAGTGATTTATAACTTTCACTATCTCCAAATCCCCCAGGCACCGCAATCATATCCACACCCTTGAAAAATCCATCTTCTACGACATTCTTAGAAAATATCCTAAAGTTGTATTCTTCTCCTAGGGCCTTCATGATTCCATTTCCGGACTGTACTGAGCATTTGGGATCATGAATGAATATGGCTACTGTGGGCTTCATATAGATATTTATGTTAGCAGTTAATGAGAGGCCTGTATGTAATGGAAATGTAATCTTAGACTCTCAGCCATCCGGTAAATAATTCATGAGAGCGAGCCTGGGAGATCTTTAGAGATAACCTAATAGATAAGTCCGACTAAATATTAGATGCGAGCAAAAGAATTCACAAAAATAGATGAGATATCCCGTAGAGGATTCTTGGGAGGATTAGCGGGGGCGGCTGCTGGTGTTAAGGCACATGCCGAAAAAGATCCGTTAGGAGATCTAGCTACAAAGAAAGGTTGGGTTCCGACAGATCAAGGCGATCCTATCGGAGATATAATAAAGAAAAAACTCAGCGACGAAGATCGTAAACAACTGGTGAAGATATTCACAGCAGATTTACCACCCGCTCCTGATACCAGAACCAGTGGACCTGAAAAGACAGCACAGGCTAAAGCAAACGCCAAACCTACTACACATCCACACACAGCTGATCTTCCTGCTAAAACAAAACATATAGAACCTTCTAAGGTACATCCCCAACCTGTAATACCAGGAACATCTATCTATGCTGACCCAACTGACAAGGGCATTAAGCATCCCGAGAAACACATAGATAAAGTCAAGCCGCATATGGAACCTAAGAAAGCTGTTCCAAAGTTACCACAGTCTAAAGGATCTATTCCATGGCAAGAAGTAAGAGATTATCTACTTACTACAATAGATAGGGCACACGCTATAGGTATGTTGATCAATATATTCGCTGAATCCAGTTTCAGGCCTTGGATATCTAAACCTAATGATAGGGGTGGTCCTAGTGGAGGATTATGCCAGTGGCATGATAATATTAAGAAACGCGAACACAGATTTACTGATATGGTCAAAGCTGTTCCAAACTGGGAATCAAACTGGAAAGGGCAACTTGACTATGCCTTAAGAGAGCCAGGTTATGGTAAGAATTATCTATCAAAGGATTTCGGCGGAGATCCTGTGCAGGCCAGCTGGTGGTGGACTCTGCATTTTGAAGTTCCTAAAGATGCCGATAAAGAAGCTAGGAACCGTACCAGCAGCCAAATGGCTCAGACTTTTATCGCTAGCAGATAATTTAAGCGTAGGTTGATTGTGATGGAGCTGTAGATACTTCGTGAATGATTTCACCGCTATCATTATACACTTTAGCGCTAGCGGCTCCGCTTTGGTTAGCAAACTCAATAGCATCGTGATGTGTATCAAATACATGTGTAAACATCTCTAATAGTCCTTCTTTGGTCCAGTGATGTAGTTTTACTCTGTGGGTCATGATTATTCCTTTTTAAGAAAAGTATTTAGTCCATATATTTTTTGTCTTATTTGTGTAGTCCGTTAGACTCCACTGATTAGTCCATACATTTAGTCTAGGATAATCATAAGCTAGTAATAGTTTACTCGTGATCTGACCACTATCTGTAGCTTCGGCCGCAAACACAGGAACTTTCCACGGTATTTCTTCGCTACCCACTAGGGGCACACCCTGGCTCAATAAATCTGCGCCCACGATATTAAAGGTCTCGCTGAAACTTACCTGTAATCCTATATCCATTTTGCTACACAGTTCCAAGAATTCTTCTCTAGGCCTCCATTGATGGTTGATCATTTCGTGTCCTTGATCATAAAGATGTTGGAATAATCCTTTTAGATTATTGATCACAGGACTACCATTCATTTCAATGCGGCCCGCATTTACGTGGAATCTTAGTTTTTTCTTTAGCTTATTGGCAAAATCTATAGCGGCTATCGCTTGTACAAGGTGATTCTTTAAAGGACGGATAGCACCGAAACAAGCTATATCTATAGTATCTTTATCTTTATCTAATTTTTTACGTTTATATTCTTGTGGGTAGTAGTTAGGTAGATAGATTACTTTGTCATCCCAATCTTGTGTTGGATGCTTTGTACCTAGGAATATCTTTACTTCTCGCATCATACGAGGAGCATTTATTCCTATATACACATTTTTAAAGTTACTGTATTCTCCAACCCAATCCATAGCCATACCTTCACCTGCCATAAAAGGCATCTCACTATGTAAACGTATGATCCATTTGACTGAGGGATGTAGTTTCTGTAATACAGCAAACTTTGTAGGAACTACCCAAAGTGCTTCTATAATCACATGTGTCGGTTTATGTTTATTAACCAGACGGTCAATGCAGTTATTATCGATGGCTATCTCTAAGACACTATCTATGCCTTGTTCTAAAAGCATATCATTCATGAAGTTAGCACTATTAAAAAGACCTGTGCTAAGTCCCACATGACTATGCGTTATGGCATTGTAATCTTCTCTGCGTTTTAGAATAAAAAGAACTTTAGACATCGATACACCTATATAGTCGTATTTAACTACTATTTGATTACACTATGATTATCTGAGTCGGGCAAGGCGTAGGAATCTAAAAACCGTTAACCACATCCAGCCGATGTCAAACTCCCACCATCGACGGCTGAGTTTGGGATCACCGGGGGCAGTATGGTGATTGTTATGAAGCTCCTCGCCACCCACAATGATAGCCCAAGGTACAAGATTATGACTACGATCACGTGTTTGCTCATTTCTATATCCTATAAAATGTCCGAGTCCATTAATGACTCCTGCAGCCCATAGAGGAATCCAAATCATCTGCACTAGCCAAACTATGAATCCCAATCCTCCAAATAACTGTAGATCGATCCATAGCATTATCAATATACCTAAGAAGTTATATTTAGTATATACCTTTTCGATCCAATCATCTGGCGTTCCCTGTCCATATTGCTCTACCATAGCATTATCTTTAGCGGCATGGCTGTATAATAATGCGCCTTGTGTCAGTACCTTCCATATGCCATAGACATGTGGTGAATGTGGATCTCCTTCGATATCACTATACCTATGATGTTTACGATGTATAGCTACCCATTGTTTAGTAACCATACCTGTTGTAAGCCATAACCAAAAACGCATAAAATGTGCTAGGATCGGATGGAATATGATTCCCTTGTGTGCTTGACCTCTGTGTAGAAACAGGGTGACACACACGATAGTGATATGTGTCACTATCAATGTGTAAAATATTATGTTCATTATTAGTCTTTTAGAAATGAGTATGTGATTTGATTATCTTCTCTCTGCGTTATGCCGCAGTTAAACTTTAGATAATAGCCTAGAGTATAATGTATGTTAGCCGACATGATATCTTTTTGGCACATCTCCGGAAGATGATCTATAAATCTACAGTATTTACTCATTTCAGCAGGCCTGCCATAGGCATTTGCTCCGTCTCCTAAAGCAAAGTCATCCCATTTGTTATTCTTTTTCCAGGGAGGAACAACTATGGTATCTGTTGGAAGATGTTCGTCTATCACAAAGTTTGTAAACGAAAGATCGAATCTAGATCTAAGGATATAATCATATTGGTTAGGATTATCTATAAGATCGTATCCTTCTTTGACTAGGCTCCAGGAATCTGCATTAGTTTCTATCGCTGTACATCCCTGTACAACACAGTTTCTGTTATTATGATTACATTCACAGTTAGGTAAAGACCTAAGTTGATCATCCATCATTACAGATACCATCCTTTTGTGATAAGGAATAATAGACTTGGTAGCATAATATTCATTATGTTTCCTAATATGATATTTGACCGGCTTATAAAGGTCCAATACTATATTTGGATCAACAGGTAAACAAGACGCCCCATTGTGTAAAAAACTATGATCCCATGTGCTTATATAAACATCAACATCGTGTTTATCTAATATGAAATGTTTTAAAGAAGGATAGTTATAGTTACGGACAGCAGATCCATCACTGTCCGATTGTCGTCTTATAAAATGCCCCGTTAGTAGTAGTGCTATCTTCATATCAGAAGGGCAATCTACCGTTCCGTGTTATCTCGTAGTCGGGTCGTTTACGGACTATGAACTCAATAGCGCACTCCGAGACATGATTGTATGTCTGATCAAATCTCGGCATATCATAAAAGTAGCTAGCATTCACTAGTTCTACTTTTAATATCTCGATAGTTGATTTAAACTGGTACAAGAATTCTAACAGATTAATACTAACTGGACTCCAGCTGGTTTCTTTGTTAATAGTCCATGTTGTTTTGTGATCAGGATTAAATGTGCTAGGGAATACTCCTTGCTCATATAAATCCTCGTCAGGGATAGTAGTGATGATATGACCACCCGGTTTAGTGATGCGTATCCAGTTTTCGAAACCTTCATATGGATCTACCAGATGCTCTAGACAATGGCTACTGTGTACGAAATCAAATGTGTCATTGGCAACACTTTCCATAAACTGTGCGTCACCGTCTTCTCTATCCCATTCCTTAACACCAGTTAACAATGGAAACTGCTGTTTATATTTGGTTAGGGGATCGTCTCCTGCTCCGATATCAATGCCATTACCTTTAAAATATGTATTGGCGAATCTGATGTCGTGTAATCTGCGTATTAGTGCTTTTGATGTTTCTTGCATGTTGTTCCTAAGATAATCATTATAGTAGCATATATTTATTTTATGGTCAAGCAGTAAATAATAATAGTGGTTTATAAAGGAGCAACCAATGGCACTACTAGATAGCATATTAAATTTGGTAACAAAGAAACCAAATGAAGCACCAACTGGTTCACGTAGCGAGCGTGAAGCAAAAATCAAAGACAAAGCAGGTATGGTAATCAGCGTGTTCGCATTGATCCTAGCTGTCAATAGCTGGTATGGCGGTAAGTTAAGTAGCACCACTCTTAACAATACCATAGCCGCTAATGATGTTTGGAGCTTCTATGAAGCAAAAAGTATCAAGCAGATGTTAGCTGAACAGAGTCTGGACGATGCTATCGTTCGCAAAGATACAGCTAAGATTGAAAAGCTAGAAGCCAAGATAGCACGTTACGAAAGTGATCCTGCTACAGGCGAAGGTAAAAAAGAATTAATGGCCAAAGCACGTAAACTAGAAGAAGAACGAAACCAAGCTAAAAAGCAAAGCCCTTGGATCGGGTATGCCAGTACATTATATCAACTGAGTATTGTTGTATTGTCTGCCAGCATACTAGCGGTCAGCATGAGCATGTTCTGGGGCAGTTTCTTTGTAGCAGGAATCGGATTGGCCTTATCAGCACAGGGCGTATTTCTATTCTTCTGATTACCAGATAAAGTTTTTAGTATAATACTTGACTATTCTTTTTAGTTCTCGATCGAAATCCGCAGTAGCGTTCCAACCTAGATCTTGTAGTTTAGTATCATCTATAGCATAGCGGACATCTTGTCCTTTACGTGTAACCCCGAGATCTAGATGGTCTTCGGGGTTTCCTTTTAGCCCCATCAGTTTAATAATCTTTTTGGCTACTACTATATTTTGGCATTCGATATTTCCCGATATATTAAAAGTATCATTTACGATGCCCATTTTAATAATACGTATAATAGCGGATGCGGTATCGCTAGCGTGTAGCCAAGTTCGACTTGGCAGACCAGCATCATGCAGTGGAGCTGGCTTACCTAGGCTAAGATACTTGATAGTGTGAGGGATGAACTTTTCTGTATACTGTCCTATACCATAGTTATTAGTAGGACGAACTAGCACATAAGGCACATCGTATGTCCTGGCCCATGCAGTAACTAACATATCAGCAGCCGCCTTGGTAGCACTATAGGGATTACTGGGCTTCAACAGATCTGTTTCCTTGTGGGCACCTTCAACTATATCTCCATAAACTTCATCTGTTGAAAAATGTAATAGAGTTGGCATCTTAAACTTATGATGATTCTTTATTAGTTTCAACAGATGATGCACCCCATCTATATTACTTTTAACAAATACATCGCTATCTGCGATACTGTTGTCTACATGTGTTTCTGCGGCAGTATTAATAACATAATCGCACTCGTATAATACATCTAAATCATTGATATCTTTCTGCTCAAAAACGAACTTTTTATATTTTTTTAATTCTGGCAATAGATTTAAGTTAGCGGCATAGGTAACTTTATCTATACCACGCACATACCAACCTTCATCTAGGCAGGCCTTGGTCACGTGATAACCGATAAATCCTAAACATCCTGTTACATATACGACTTTTGTTTTCATAGTTTTCTTATTAGATTTAAGTAGGCTGGATCTTTACTATTAATAAACTCCGGCCATATAGCTTCAAGTTCTTCTAGAGTCTTGGGCTTATAGATCTTAATGTTAGGTAATGCTGATAATACCTGTTCGTCATCATGTGCCCAGTGACTCAATCCATCGTGAGAGTAATCTTTATCTCTACCACTACCTATCAGTTTGACAGGTATATTTTCTGCGTTGACATAGTTACGTAGGAACTCAAACGGGCGATACAACAAGAATGAACTCATACTATAGCATACCGGAATAAGTCCGTTCTCTGCCATTCCTATACCAACACCTATCATCAGTTGTTCTGCGGCTCCTACATTATAGAATCTATCTTTGTATTCTTTCCTAACATTATCTAAAACTCCGAATCCTAGATCAGCAGTAACCACACGGATATCTTTATTCAAATACATCTCTTTATAGAGTAAAGCGGCACAGGCTCTTCTCATGTTAATACCTCCTGGTAATCTTTATCGTTCATTACGTAATAGTGTGTCAATAGGTTTTCTGCGAATGTCCAACTATAGGGTTCGCTGATGCGTATGTTTATCCGTGGAAGGAAACTCTGTAGCCTGCGAACTAGATTATCGATATTAATATCATCATACGCACCCATACCATTTATATTAACATAGATTTCTAGATTGTCAACTTTGTGGTCAAATACGAATCTCAATGATTCCCATATGCTACCTTCGGCGGCTTCTCCATCACTAATCAAACAGTAGACTTTCTTATCAGGAGTAGCTAGGGCATGTCCTACGGCTATGGGTAATCCACTACCTAGGCTTCCTGTACTACAGTATAGATGATTTTCTAGATCCTTACCAGGATGGATTCCATGTTTATGCAGTAGTTCTACAGGATCTATTCCGTAGACTTTTTCTAGTACCGCATACAATGCTAGCCCAGCATGACCATTGCTCAGTATGAATACTTCGTCATCCTTGCGCTGGGCATATATTTCTTCGATGATAGGTGCCGCACTTAGTGTGCTACTAAGATGGCTTAGTTTTTCTTCATATGTCAGTTGCACTATGCGTTTTTGGAGTTCACTTAGCATTCTGTTTTTCCTCTATTAAATCTCGTATACCATCTTCTAGAGTATACTCTACTTTGAAGTTATATACATCCTCGGCGTATTTTGTATCGCAACACCATGTCTTGCTTTCGAACGCCTTATTCATCTTATCTTCATAGACCACCGGAGCAGTACGACCTGTTATAGATTGCCAGGCATTAAGAACAGTTAGATTACTATATTGTGTTCCTGATCCAAAGTTAACAATATCTCCCAATATGGGATCTGAGTCATTGGCCAGTATATCAAGGCCTCTTATAAAATCCTTGATATAGATAAAATCATGATAACCATCGAATAAGGTCATAGGTTGATCATTGTAGAAAGCATCGTATAGTTTACTGAATAGTCTATGCGGTTTCTCGTGATTACCGTAGGCGCTATATACTCTGGCTATCTTTATGTCTAAGTTATATTGCCTTGCATATCCTTGGCATAATAAAGTACCTGCACCTTTGGTTGCCTGATACATATCAACAGGATTGATCCTATCGGTTTCTTTAGTAGCTCTATCCATAGGACCATATTCTGCGCTACTGCCTATATAGATAAGTTTTACATCTGGATGCTCTTTAACATATTCTAAGCAATCATGCGTTAGCTGTATATTGCTTGCGAACATGACTTCTGGATTATATATCTCGGCAGCACAATGGAATATGATATTTGGCTTAAACCAATCACATTGTGCCTGTATATCTGTATTGCGCTGATGCTTAAGGATCGTGTGATCCTTATAGAACTCTATTAGATTCTTGCCTATGAATCCGTTGGCACCAGTTATATAAATCTTCATTCTACTATCTGCGCCATAAACTTTTTTGCTAGGCCTATACGCTCCCAAAGGCTACGTCCTGGCCAATGTATCAATAGATCTCCCGGAGTCCATTGACCGTCATTGTCAAACTTATCTCTGGGGATGCAGTCTGGATATAAAGCATAGTCATAAGCGTTAATATCCTTCTGTGGAACAAACTTGATGATATCTTTATTTGCTTCTGCGGTATCGATGATCACTTGTTGTTCGGCCCATACGTGTCCCTTATACTCGTCATACTTGCTCATGATCAGTTCCATATAAGCCTTGCCTTCCGGCGTGTTACGGACGAAGAAACTGTCTGCATTGATACCATTACAATCTGTAGCGATAACAAAATGATAGTTATTGTCTACACGATCTTCTAGGTTTACCGTCATGTTAGTGATCAATGTATCACAGCCAGTCCACCAAAACCAATCTATTTCCGGATACGCTTCCATCATGTCGCGCATAAACCAAATCTTTTCAAATCCAATAACTATGTCATAGAACCCATCTGTCTTACAGGCATGAGCGTATCCATGTCTATCAGCATACTTTACTTTGTTCTGTTCCCAAGTCAAATCAGCCAAGGGTTTATAGTTTATATCATTCAAACTTACTATAGCGAAATTCATCTCTGTCCTTAATAAAAAATAGCAGTTGGATTAACCGCTAATATAGATTCCTTGATCTCAGTCGTGTAGCTGGCTCCTCTAACGATAATAACAGGTCTGTCAAGATCTTTCAAGCAGTTAGGAGACTTGACTATCAAGCTAGTTCCGTACAATCTCTTTTCTTGTTTTTTTGTATCGTTATCCAAAATATTCACGACCTGAGATTCTTTGATGCCCAAGTTCAATAGCGTCTGTGCGAATATATGTGCACCAAACAGATATATCTTCCTATCCCCTATCTGCTCATTTATGTTAGCGACATCTGCTTCCATACCATGCACATAGTTAAGAAATACATCTTTAGCATAGGTAAAATCAAAGTTAGGAATAGAATAGTTTCCTTCCACTTCCTTGACATATCTAAAAAATAAAGAATGATCATCGATGATTTTATCTTTGATCACGAATCCGGCTTTTGATAACAAATATTCTAATATCTGTTCGTCGACATAATAAGTGTGTTCAAACGTCAAAGCACTGCTATATCCGTTATCTAACCAATAACGCATGTTAGGCAAAGCTATATAATGGCTGTCTCCTTGATCTAATAAACTCGCTACCTTGTTTAAAAACTTCATAGGATCATAGACATGCTCAAAAACATGTGAATGGACTACGGCATCAAACTTGTCTTTAAAATCGTAATCTTCAAAGAATCCCTGTATATGCGTTAGTCTACTATCGCCAGTTAATGTTTGTTCAGACGGCTCTATCACAGTCCAATGTATATCAGGATTACTGGCCAATGCCACATTAGCTAACTGACCGCTGGCTCCACCTATCTCTAGTACATTGGTAGGAGGCTCTTTACTAATAAAGTCAAAAAACTTTTTGTGATGTGTCTTCCAAATATTTCCCACGGTACCGGAAAAGTGATGTTGGCTGTACAGTACAGAAGGATCTATCAGTTCCATCAGTTGTACACTACCTGAGCTAGAGGAAACACCCCAGTTCATGTCGGCGAATATATCCGAAGTGATATCATCATCTGAACATCCCATATAGATTGGAAATTGTTTGAACGTGTATAATGGGCTTATGTCTTGGGAGCCTGTGAGCAGGCAGTTTGATCTTTGAATATTTTTCATTGTGGAGTTATACTATTAAATACCAACATATTTATAGAGTACATTAACTGGGGAACAAATAATGACAGGTATATCTTTTGTGATAGCGACGAGTGGTAAAAATGATGCGAGCATAAATCAGCAGATAGATAGCATAGAGGTACTAAGGATACCAAACTATGAAGTTATTATTGTAGGCGGCGAGACTACCTCTGTCAACCGAAATAATACCAAACACATTCCGTTTGATGAGTCGCAGGTTCCTGTAGCATGGCTGACTAAAAAGAAGAACATGGGTGCGAGGGCTAGCCAATACGAAGTAGTAGTCATCATGCATGACTATCTAGTCTTTGCTCCTAACTGGTGGGTAGAGTTCGAGAAGTATGGAACACATTGGGATATCTGCGTACATCAAACTCTATTAAGCAATGGAGTCCGGGGAGACGGTTGGAGGATCGATAGGCACCCTATTCTGCCTAGATGGTGTATGATACCTTACGACATGGAGGAGTTTGTACAGTATATGGGAATACAGGGCAACTACTTTGTTATCAAACGTGACTGGTATCTAGCGGAACCTTTAGACGAAAGACTGTTGTTTAATCAACAAGATGACACAGAGTGGAGCAGACGCATAGTGCCTAAGAGTCACATCAAATGTAATCCTAACTGCATCGTACAGCACAACAAGGCCAAACCCGACGATCCTAACCATGCTATCGATTATCAAACAATGATGGCCCAGCAACACATATGGGATGCGTTGAGGGCCTGTAAGATGGAAAACTTTAAACTGATTGGAGAAGCTTAGGGCCTAGCGGCGTAGATTCCATCTACACGATAGTCCTGTACTTCATAGCCAGCTCTCTCAAAGATAGCAGAAATAGTTCTACGATTTTGTTCTAAACTCTGTTCCCAAGGCATGCTCTTATCTGTAGCATGTACTTCAATAAACCAACAGTCAACTAGATCTTTAACGGCACCGATCGTCTCGTCTGTTAGTGCGTTCATCTCCGAACCTTCGATATCGCATTTGATAAAATCTACATGCTCTAGTTCCAGGTCTTTGATGATGCTAGCGATAGTCTTAGCCTGTACTTCAACTTTCTTTCCGTATTTGTTAACGCTACTGTTCATAGTAGAATTTTCTTCGCTGATATAAAAGTCAATAGTAGTGTCTTCATTGTGTGCGGCTAACTGCAAAGGGTGTATGTTGTCATACTCTTTAGTTAGATCTTCTAGGATATGGAAATGGTCTGGTGTTGGTTCGATTGGATAGATCGCTTTGGCTCTGTCTTGTGCGTACAGGGAAAATAGCCCCACATTTCCTCCGATGTCCAAAATCGTTAGATCTTCCTCACCTTCAAAAATCTGATCATAAAATCTGTCCGTATTGATCTGGTTTAGTACCACATCAGCAAAGTTTGCCTTATTGGTAAAATGCTGTTCTGCTTTAGTGTCCTCACTAACAATATCGATAACTGATTTTTTGCTGGTAAGAAGCTGTCTACGTAATGTCATATGTTTCTCCTGATTACATTTCGGTCTAGGTATTTAATGGCAACAGAGGTTGCTAAAAATATTTCTTGATGTTAGAGTGTACTATAAATAGAGCATCCAAGCAAGCCGAAAGAAGTATAAATGAGAATATTTGACTGTTTTACCTTTTACAACGAGTTCGATATGTTAGAACTCAGATTGAAAGAGATGTGGGATACCGTAGATTATTTCGTGATAGCAGAAGCCAATCTAACACATCAGAACAACCCTAAACCCTACTACCTAAAAGACAACTGGGCTAGATTCGAAAAGTATAGCGAAAAGATACGTCATCTATTGATAGACGACATGCCCGCTAGCTCAGATACATGGGTCAATGAACGCCATCAACGCAGAGAACTGCGCAGAGGTTTAACCGATCTACATCCAGATGACATAGTGATAGTATCAGATTGTGATGAGATTCCACGTGCGTCTATGATAGAAGCGATAAGAAATGACGAGAACGATTACAATAGATACACATTGGGCATTCCTATCTTTTATTTCAAGTTGAACTATATAATGACAGCTCCTCAAACAAGGCAAAGGAACATAGCTGTATCGAGAGGTCGTGCGTTTACAGATCCCCAAGAGATGCGTGAGTTTACCTTCCATAAGGATCGGGCTCCTGTGTTTGATGAAAAGAACAACGCAGTAATGGTTGACCACGGAGGATGGCATTTTACCTATTTTGGAGATGATGAATTCGCCGCTAACAAACTAAGGAACTTCGCACATGCTGAATCTAGGCACGTGGCTGAAACAGTAGACATTGATTTTATGATCTCTCATAAGTTAGGCTTCACGGGCTATGCTAGTCCAGAGAGATTCGACTATGTTAAAGTAGATGATTACTTTCCGGATGCTATCACCCAGAATCTAGATCAATATAAAAATTCTATCATACCGGGCGCTACAGCCAGCGTCTATGACTATTACCCAGAAGTATAACATGGCATCATTTACACACTCAGGCAGCACAGGCGACGTATTCAGTAGTTTGGCATTCGTTAGGGCGGCAGGCGGAGGAGACTATTATCTAAGACTTAACTGGATGGATAAAGTATCAGCTAGCATAGGTTGGGGCAATGCCGGTAGGCATAGTGGACGTATGCGGCAGAGCGACTTTGATTTCTTAGAACCTATCATGAAGATACAGAGTTGCCTAACTAGTTTTCAAACATGGAACAATGAAGTTGTAGACTATGAATTAGAAAAGACTGCTTTCCATATGACCGATCCTATCTGGCCGAGGAACTTTACTAATCAGTATGCTAATGCTATGGGATTTGATCTACAAAAACATTTTCGCACTTTACAGATAGATCCATACGTAGATGTAGATAAGGCTGTGACTATTCCCGGACGACCGGTTTGTATAGCAAGGAATCAATACTATCTAGATGGTACACCTGACATCACACAGGTACCAGAATGGTTAAACTGGTTGGAACGCAATCTAGCTGACCAATCATTCTTCGTGGGTACACAAGAAGATCATGCTTGGTTTGAAGACACCATGAAGACCAAAGTTCACTACGAACCAACTCAGGATGGATTGGCGTTGGCAAGATTGATAGCAGGTGCTAAAATGATGATTGGCAATCAAAGCATGCCAGCAACCTTAGCAGTGGGCATAGGAACTACCCTTTGGATAGAGACCCGCAAGAATACTCCGTTAGATAATAACGAGATTCTATATCCATTTAAATCTAATATAACCTATTTTTAATATGAGTGATGTAACATTTTTCTTAACTAGCTGTAAGAGACATGACTTACTAAAGATATGCTTAGAGAGTTTTGTCAAATACAATACTTACAAAATCAGAAGAGGAATCATAATCGAAGACAGCGATATCAGTATCGAATGGTGTCGTGACATACTGCCCTTTGAACAGTTAGATCTGATCAATACAGGTGGTCGTAAAGGACAGATACGCAACATCGATCGTTGCTACGCTATGATAGATACCAAGTATGTGTTCCATTGTGAAGATGATTTCCAGTTTATCAAATCTAAATTTATAGAACCCAGTATCAAGATCTTAGAAGCACAACCTAAATGTATCAACGTATGGTTGACCGGATATGAAAAAGCCTGGGAGATGCCGGGTCGTACACATCTTCCTCCGGATCACAAACAGCATAATCTAGGTGGAGTTACTTATTGGAACATCAATCCAGATGTACAAGGAGAAGCAGGATTAGGATTCACATTCCAACCTAGTCTACATAGATTAGAAGATTGGAGCAAGTACGGAGGGTATGAAAACATATTGAAGACTATCGCTCCTTGGGCCAACATCTTTGATGGCGGGCAGACTGAACGTAACCTAGCACGCCATTATATCAACGAAGGATATCATACACATATGTTCGCAGGCCCCAATGATAAAGAAGAGGGCTATGTTATTAGCACAGGACAAGAAAGGCATGTAAACTTGCCATCGAGTAGCGAACTATGAATATATTAATACCTATGGCAGGTAGGGGTATCCGATTCAAGGATCAAGGATATCCATTTCCTAAACCATTGATAGATATACTAGGTAAACCTATGGTGATCAGGGCTGTAGAAAGTCTGGAGATACCTGATGCTAGATATCTTTTCGTGATTAGCAAAAATGAATATAGTGAGCAAGTCAAAACTACTATCAAGCAAAGCATAGAGAACTGTGAGTTTATAGAAATAGATTATGTCACAGATGGACCTGCTTGCTCTGCTCTATTATACAAAGACTATATCAACGATGATCAAGAACTGATAATCGCTAACTGCGATCAGATCATGGAATGGAACAGCAATAGTTTCTTATTGAACGTAAGGCAATATGATGGAGCGGTGGTTACATATCATTGCGACACAGATAAAAACAGTTATGCCCGTATCAACAAACAAGGGTTCGTTACAGAAATACGTGAAAAAGAAGTTATCAGTAATGTTAGCCTAAACGGTATACATTATTGGAATATGGGGAAACACTTCGTAACCAGCGCCGAGGCTATGATAGCAGCCGACGATCGTGCGCCAAACGGAGAGTTCTACGTTGGACCTACGTATAACTATATGCTACAAGTAGGATTAACTGTAGGTATATATCATATACCCAATCAACAGCATCATCCAGTTGGTGTTCCTATTGATTTAGAAAATTACCTAGTATATGAAAAAGCAAAGAATTGAAGACATGTGGCGTGGTTGGTTTATCGGAAACTTTGAACCTAGCCTTTTAAAGACTGACCAGTTTGAAGTAGGGCTACTTACACACAAAAAGGGCGAGGTATGGCCTAAACATTATCATGAGATAGCCACAGAGTATAATCTGTTGATAGAAGGTAGCATGACCATAGCTGGCGAGGAAATCAAACCAGGAGACTTATTCGTATTCGAACCAGGAGAAATAGCAGATCCTGTATTCCATGAAGACTGTCAAGTGCTATGTGTCAAGACACCCTCATTACCTAAGGACAAATATGAAGTTTTTTAAAACGAGAGAAGAGATAGATTTAGACAAATATTATATCGCTACCTATGAAATGGCTAGCAATACGACGCTGAAAGATGCCGCCTGGAATCTAGCTATAGGACAAAGTGTAGGAAATCCTAGTGTTAGAAACGAATGGGAAACTGATGAGCTTTTTGAAAATCACAGTTGCATAATCATTGGTAATGAAAAATCATTAGAAAAGAAAAATGAAGGAAAAGTAGAAATAGCTTTTCCTGTAGCTAATACAGATTGGAAGACCGATGGTATCAGTCATATGCTTTGTCAGTTGATGGGAGGGCATGTTGATATTGATGTTTTTAAAAAATGCCGTTTGATTAAACTAGAGCTTCCACTATCAGTTACCAAGCATTTTAAAGGCCCTAAGTTTGGCATCACAGGTATACGTAAGTTTACTAAACAATATGACAAACCTATTTTTGGTAGTATAGTAAAACCTAAGATCGGAATCACACCAAAAGTATTGCTAGACATGGTCAAACAGATGGTGGATGGTGGTGTTGATTTTATCAAAGAAGATGAAATCATGAGTAATCCAGCTATTTGTAAGTTAGAAAAACGTGTGGATCTAATCGCTAACTATCTAGCGAAACAGAGTCGTAAGGTTATCTTCTGCCACACTATCAACTGCGATCCACATGTGTTAGTTGATAGAGTTAATATGGTGCATGAACTAGGCGGTAACGGAGTACACATCAATGTATTCTCAGGCTATGGTGCTTACAACAGTATCCGTAAACAAAACTTACCGTTGTTCCTCCACTATCAAAGTTCGGGTGCTAAAGTTACTACTGACATTAATCATAGATTTAGTATCAGTTGGCCAGTCATGTGTCAGCTCGCAACCCTAATGGGAGCCGATACTATACAGACAGGCATGGTCGGCGGATATAGCAATGACGATCCAAAAGAGATAGCAGGATGTTTAGATATACTACGTGCTGGTAATACGCTGCCAACACTGAGCTGTGGCTTCCATCCTGGTCTATTGGATAAAGTATCTAGTATTGCTGGCAATGATTACCTGGCTAACGTAGGCGGTGCCGTACACGGACACCCTGGCGGAACACAAGCGGGTGCACAAGCAATGAGGCAAGCTATTGATAAAACATACGGTACTGAATATCATCAGGCAATAACTAAATGGGGTTTAATAAAATGAAATGGGAACAAGATTTAATAAAAGATATCAGGACTTTCACAGGCTATGATGATCAAGACGGTGACTGGAATAACCACAACGAATACAACTATAACGGAGCGAATCCTAACTATAACTTAGAAGGTTGGGGGGAGTTTACGCTGGCCAATAGAACAGCTCTAAAAGAGCAGTTCCTAAAGGTTAGAGATACCGCCAAAGCTATACTTGAGATCGGGATCAGTAGGAAAAATAATCTCGATAAAAGTTCCACCGGTGTATTGCTATCAAATAAGTTAAAATCTACAGCCTATATAGGGCTAGACATCGATGATAAATCTGAATACTCAGATCCTGAAAATAACATCTTTACTATACAAGGAGATAGCACACACATAGATTCTATAATGCAGACCATCAATGGCTTGGGTATTTCGGAATTTGATTTTATCTTTATAGACGGATGGCATAGCATCAACGGTGTACTAAATGATTGGGAATATAGTAGATGGTTAAGCCCTACCGGTATCGTAGGATTCCATGACGTGAGCTGTCATCCCGGACCTAAAGGTTTCATCAACGCATTAGATACAACGAAATGGAATGTCATTACTAACGCCACTCCTCAAGATTATGGTGTAGGATTTGCTTGGAAAAAACTATGAGGTATATAGCACACCGAGGATTATTTAACGGTCCTGATAAAACATTAGAGAATAGACCAGAACAAATCAAAACTGCTTTAGACTTAGGCTACGATTGTGAAATAGATCTCTGGATCATAAACAGTGATTTTTATCTAGGACACGATAAGCCAGATTATTTGATCGATGCTGAATTTTTAAAAACACCCGGATTATGGATTCATGCTAAAAACTTAGCCTCACTGCGTTGGTTGACTACTACAGGACTAAAATATTTCTGGCATGAAGAGGATAAGTTTACTCTAACAAGCAATAACTTTATCTGGACCTATCCAGGAAACGAGCTTACAGCACGTAGCATCATGGTCATGCCAGAGTACGCTGATAAGACGCTGGCCAATACTCGAAATGCTCAATGCTATGCTATCTGTAGCGATTGGGTGGAAATATTAAAACAAGGAAAAACACATGAAGATTTATGATTGCTTTACATTCTATAACGAGTTTGATATCCTAGAAACTAAACTACAAGAACACTGGGACCATGTTGATCAGTTTGTCATAGTAGAAGCCAACACAACACATTCAGGAAGAGCTAAAGATTTTTTCCTGGCATCTAACTGGGAGAGATTCAAACCCTACGAAGAAAAGATTACACATATCAAAGTTACAGATATGCCAGGAGTAGTGAAAAGGCCGGGCAGAGAAGATGATTATTATCCTAATGAAAAATTCCAACGTGAATGTATCGTGAGAGGATTAGGAGATGCTACTGACGAGGATATCATATTCGTCAGCGACCTCGATGAGATAGTTAGGGGAACCTGTATTGATTTTGTTAGAAACGACCAACAACATAGTCTATGGGGATTCCGTATGCCATTGTTTAACTTCAAGTTTAACTATATGTGGCAATACAATCAACCATATCAAACCTATGCTCAGGCATTAAGAGTTAGTAGGCTCAAGGCACAGTTTCCTAATATTACCTCGCTTCGTTACAACTACGGCGATGTATGGGCTAATAGACCTATCAACTACGATGACGGACAAGATATGACCGTAGCACACGGTGGATGGCATTTTAGTAATCTCGGAGATACTGATCATGTAAAGAACAAGTACCGTAGCCATAGTCATAACGAGATGGATCATATGATCGAAAGCATTGACGTGGACAGGTACATTGAGAATAATAAAACCTGTATAGGAGATGCACACGTATTTGAACCTGTGATCATAGATGAATATTTCCCTAAGTTCATCCGTAACAACCAAGACAGATTCGCCGAGTTGATCATCCCCAACCAAACAGAAACAGTATTAGAAAAATATGCCAAGATAGGTCGCTTCTATCCCAATGGACAGTATAGCGATGTTCCGCAAACATATCTAAAGGATACAAAGTGAAGATAGCTTTTTCAAGCACCTTCCTAGGTAGGAGGGGTGATTGTGTGCAGATGTATAATCTAGCACACTATAATGAAACCATACTAGGTAATGAAAGCATCATACTGTCTGCTAACTATGACGGTGCTTGGGAAAAATATCCAGATGCTAGTGAGAAGTTTAAGAAGCGTTTTGAAGTATTCGAACATAGCCTTAGCGACCAACCAGGCGGAGCTTTCAATCTATATTATAGCAACGTAGACGAAGTTGATAAGATTATTAAAGAGCAAGGAGTAGATGCTTTATATATAATCAAAGGATGTTCTACTCCTTTCATGAGCAGGATAGTACCTAATCTCGTCCACTATCTATTTTTGAGCGACCCCAGTCATTACGACGGGGATCCCAGCCGAGGAGATAAATTCGCTTTTATATCTGATTGGCTAGCTAGACAGTGTAAACAGAGATTTGGCCTAGACAAAGACAGCGTATCTTGGATGGTAGATATACAAGACGTAGACGGCGATCTTAGATCAGAACTAGGCATACCTCCCGAAGCCCTAGTACTCGGCTATCACGGAGGGCATGATTGTTTCAGCTTACCTTGGGTAGGAGGGCCTATCAAACAGGCCCTCAATGCCAGAGAGGACATGTACCTTATATTAATGAATGTCGATCGTGCACTTACGCCAGTGAACTTTGATCACCCTAGATTAAAGTTTCTACCTGGTACAGCAGACATGGACCGTAAAACCCGGTTTATCAAGACATGTGATGCTATGCTACATGCTAGAAACTGCGGAGAAACTTTTGGATCTAGCTGTGCCGAGTTTAGTTTATTAAATCGCCCTATCATAGGATCTAACACAGTAGAAGATCGCTGCCATATCGATATACTAGGTGATAAGTTTTTAGGCTACAACACTGCAGAAGATCTATATAACATACTAATGAACATAACTAAAGATTATATAAAATCACAAAATTGGGACTGTTATAGCGAAAAGTATTCTCCCGAACCTGTTATGCGTAATTTCCATGATATTTTCCTTAAAGATTTAAGTAAATAAAAGATGAATAACGCCATACATTTTAAAAAGAGGCTTACCACCTTCAAAGGTCGCAAAGTAGGTTTAGTTATCCCTCCTAGCCCTTTTTTGCTAGACGAGCGTGTTTTTGTAAGTTTGGGTATACTCAGAGTAGCCGCTAGCCTAGAATCACAGGGAGTTACGGTAGGAGTTTTAGATCTATCTGGGGTCAGCAACTTCCTAGAAGCACTAGAAAGTTATCTAGAAACAGCTGACATAGAATGGATAGGAATAACATGCACTACTCCTCAGTTGCCGGCAGCGGTAAAACTGGCCAATGTTATTAGAGAACATCGTCCCGATTTAAAAATCGTTTTGGGCGGTCCTCATGTGACCCTAACCTACGGCGCTGTCAAAGTAGAAACTAAAGCAGGAATAGTAGGTAGAGCTCATAAAGCCGCTAGATTGCTAGAGCATTATTTCGATCATTTAGTTTCCGGAGATGGAGAACTAGCAGTATTTGAACTGTTTAAAGTTGATCCTCCTAAGATGATCGACGGAGATGATAACCGAGGCGATTTCTTCATGACTGATGAGATCTACGAAGAATCAGAGATGCCTGCGAGACATCTGGTAGATCTAACCAGTTATCATTATAGCATAGAAGGTTTCCCTGCCACTAGCCTGATAGCACAACTAGGATGCCCGTTCAAGTGTGGATTCTGCGGTGGCAGGAATTCTCGTAGCCTGAGATTGATACGCACACGTAGCGAGTTCAGCATCATAGAAGAAGTCCGCTGGTTGTATGAAAACTATGGCTATACTGGTTTTATGTTCTACGATGATGAACTAAACGTCAGCAGGACCTTTGTCAAACTGCTGAACGATCTCTATGATCTACAGCAAGAACTAGGTGTAGAGTTTAGACTAAGAGGATTTGTTAAAGCAGAGTTGTTTAATGAAGAACAGGCAGAAGCTATGTACAGGGCAGGATTCCGTTGGATACTGAGCGGATTCGAGGCCGCACACCCCCGCATCCTAAAGAACATTGAAAAGATAGCTACACTAGAAGATAATACCCGTGTAGTAGAAATAGCACACAAATACGGACTCAAGGTTAAGGCTCTGATGAGCGTGGGACATCCTGGAGAGACTAAAGATAGTATACTGGCTATCAAAGATTGGTTGATCAAGATGAAGGTAGATGATTTTGATTGTACCGTTATTACTACATATCCCGGAACACCTTACTATGATCTAGCTACCCCTGATCCTGAAAAACCAGGAGTGTGGACTTATACATACAAAAATGGAGATAAGTTGCACGCCTATGAATTAGATCATACAATAACAGCAGACTATTACAAAGGTGATCCAGATGGTGGATACACTGCCTATGTGTTTACTGATCACCTATCAGCAGATGAGATAGTAGAACTAAGGAATGAAGTAGAGCGTGATGTGCGAGAAGAATTAAAGATTCCATTTAATCCTGGAAATGTAGCTCTGAGATTCGAACACAGTATGGGACAGGGATTGCCGGACGCAATCTACAGAGAATCACAAATAATCAAACAAAATGTTGCCAAAATACAACAGGTTGTTTGACTAGAACATAAATAGACTATACAATAGATACATAGGTTGTAAAAAGCCTATAAACAAAGGAAACAGAAATTCAAATGTGCAATAACCTTAATCATAGATCATATTATACAATAGCCAAACAGGCAGGCTTTATGCCCACCTCTTGGTTTGCGAATAATAGTCTGTCATTAGATCGCACACCAGAGATTAAGATCGGGGTCCGGAGTAATGTAGTGTAAAAACAACACAACGAAACTCAAAAGGACCCCGGATCTAAAAACTCCGGGGTTTTTGTTTTTTGGCAGTATAATAGTGTTTATAGGAAACGAGGTCCTAGTATCACTTAAAAAATACTAAACGGGCGGCCTGTAGGATGGAGTTCCTTTTGTGGAATGAAAAATTACAGAGTATTAAAGTACATTGAGTAGATGCGGGCCGGCCGTAAATGATTGTACAGTAGAGCTAATCGAACTACCGCTCAGTGTACTTTAATACACACTCTCTACTTTGAATTAGACGAAGGACAGGGCACGTAGTGTCGAGAGTGTTTCTGGAGATGTGGCAGAGAGGTCGATTGCGGCAGACTGTAAATCTGTTCTTAACAGCACGGTGGTTCGAATCCATCCGTCTCCACCAGTTACTGCGGTATTAGCTCAGTTGGTCAGAGCGCCGGCCTGTCACGTCGGAGGCCAGGGTTTCAAGTCCCCTATACCGCGCCAAATGTAAGATAGTTGCTATCGCGTCCTGCAGGTAAGTTAGCAACCGTAACATCACGGAAGGTTGGAAGCCGTGTAAGAAATACACACCAGAAATTTCAGTAGCCCGACTAACTATGATACAGGCACCTACTTTATGGCAATGCTTGGTAGCGGTTACTAATATTAAAACACACTACGCTTGTGACCCAGAGCCGATGGCATGCTTAGGCGTATTAGGATAAAGGAGCAGGTCTAAACCTAATGTATAGTGTGTTTTAATATTAGTTTTGTGATAGTGTAGTAATCAAGTTGTTGCGATTTGACGAGGCACTATTACTGTCCACTCAACAGGAGATCTGGGGGTCCGTGAGTTGCTACTCGGGCTAGGAGTGCGGTGAGATACCGACGGTGGACGCCAAGTTTATTTTAAATGGAGAATGACATGAAACGTGCTAAACGTTAGTGTCAACCTTGATCCCGTATTGGTCCTGGTTGGCACATTAAAGAACTCTTTAATATAGTATTAAGACATTAAAGAAACTTTTAATAC
>Ga0164296_1001142_pt1 | contig 29159 bp, 35 predicted proteins | sample GEODES057metaG_FD_113533 | JGI IMG/M metagenome (GOLD analysis project Ga0164296, IMG submission 113533) | Dystrophic lake water microbial communities from Trout Bog Lake, Wisconsin, USA - GEODES057 metaG | ecosystem: Environmental > Aquatic > Freshwater > Lake | place: USA: Trout Bog Lake...
ATGATTTCAGTTGAATATAAAATTTCTACAACTGATATCGCAGCATTTAAAGAAATTATGAAACTCTCCAGAGACGCAAGACTGCGTCAAGGTGCAATGTCATGGAGCTTGTTCGAGGATGCCGAAAAGATTGGAATGATGGTCGAAAATTTTGTATTTGAAACTTGGGCTGATTATTTAAGACGATTTGATCGATTCACCACCAATGACCTTCATCTGCAAGAAGAACGATATAAGTATCACAAGGGAGCAAAAATACCTAAAATAACCCGCAGAGTTGCTTCAACATTTACTGAAAGTCACTAAACTTTATTTCCGAATCTGTTCAGCAAGTTGGGCTAGCTTAACATCTTCAGTAATATCGCTTTGTGAGAGGTGTTGCATGACACCCTGACGATCTTCCTCAGTCCTATTCTGACTAAATTTAATCTTTCCTAGCATCGACTCAATCTGAATCTCTAAGCCACACAAAACTGCAATCATAGAATCAGTAAATTGTTCAGGCGCATCTCCAACTTCCCAGTCAGAGTTTCTGCTGGCTTCATGCAAATTAGTACTAGCTTCTAAATGTTGTCTGATCCAAGACTTATCTTCTTGAAGAGCAATCTTTCCCCGCACATGAACCACAGAATAATTCCAAGTTGGAACAACCTTACCCGTCTCTTTTTTACTGGGATACCAACTAGGAGTTACATAAGCCTGAGGTCCTTGAAAGATGACCAATACATCTATTTTTCCTGATTGCTTAAGAAAATCATACAAGGGATTAACTCGTGGAATATGCGCCTGCAGGAGATGGTTCTCATACAACCACGGCAAATGGTTAGCCTGTGCATGATCTTCTTGAACCGTAATTAATGTTCCTAAGGGATACTCCTGTATTAAAGGAATGAGTATCTCTGGGCGATCTTCTTTAAAGTGTGTCGGTAAATACATACTATTTCATAGAGTATAAAAGTAATGATTCTTAATATACCCTATGGGAAGCACATCACAACCATTTAATCTTTTTAAATCTCAAAAAGAGTAGGAAACAACCACCAAAAATAATACTTAAAGCCATGGGATAACCCAAGTGCCATTGCAACTCAGGCATGCCTTCAAAATTCATACCCCAAATTCCGGCGAAAGAAGTTGCCAATCCAAAAATACCTGCCCAAGCAGCTAAACGTTTTGTGATTTCCGTTTCATCAATCGTCACTAGTGAAAGATTAACTTGAATAAGTTGTGAAATGGCACTTTCAAGTGTATCAATCCGATCAACAACGCGTTTTAAATGATCTTGCAAGTCGCGGAAGTACTCGTTGAGCTCTCCACCTTCTAGGACTGCTGGTAATCTTCCACCGCTAAAGTTTGCAAATTTTTCAAGTAAAGGAACACACGCATGCTTTAGTGTAGATACCTTTTGCTTCATGTAATAAAGTGTCTCTACATTAGCGCGCCCTTTGGTTTTGGTCTTAGTAAAGACATCTTCTTCAACAGTGTCTAATTCCAACTCCATCTCGTTGAGCACTTCAAAATAATGATCAACAACATAATCAACTAAAGCATACAAAACATACCTTGAACCCAATTTCAATAAATGTGGCTCTTGCTCACAACGCGCTCTTACACCTAAAAAGTCTTGAGGACTATTTTTTCGTATCGATAGAATAAAATTTTTGCCAGTAAAAATATCCATTTCACCAATTTGTAAATCTTTATTGGGCAATAAGGTTATTAAATGAGCTACCGAAAATAATATGTCGCCATACTCTTCTTTTTTGGGTCGTTGATTACTGTGGCGCACATCCTGAATCGCAAGTTCATGAAGGCTAAACTCTTCCTGCATACCTAATATTTCTTGATCTGTTGGATCTTTTAGCGCAACCCAAACAAATACACCTTCTTTTAGAAGATAGTCACTGATATCCTCAAAAGTAATATCTGCTAATTTGTAGCCATCTTTATAAGCAACACAATTTATTAACATAAAAAAATCCTTTACAGTTTCCTGTAAAGGATTTTAATGTTTTATTACTAAACTATGAAGTCAGTAAAAATTATGCCTTTGGAGCAAATGCACTACACCAGCCGTTTGCTGATACTTGCTTACCTGCAAAAATCTGGCAACCACCAGCTGCTGCTGCACCACCTTTAAATAACGCACACTTACCGCACTTTTGAGTATTAGCATGCTTGGGATACTTAGCAGCGTCAACTTTAGTAGTATCTGATTTATAGCCTAAACCAACAGCTTGTGGATCTGTCTCTGCCAACATTGGATCAGCAGCAAAAGCAGAACCAGCAGTAGCGACAGCTAAGCTAGATGCAGACAAAATCATAAATTGACGACGATTTGTTTTCATAAAATTTCCTTTCGGTGGAGTTTTGATTATTTCAATCTACAAGAATAAATCATAAAAATTATTTTTTTCTTCAACTTGTAAGTGGCTGATTTAAATAAATTTTTAAATGAAAATGATTCTCAATTGGATTGGTAATTAATTTGTACTCTTATAACGACTACCTAATAGGGATAAAAATTCTCGACGTAAATTAGGATCTTTTAAGAAAGTTCCACGCATAACGCTGTTCAGCATCTTGGAGTCTGAGTCCTTAACGCCTCGCCATTGCATACACATGTGGTTAGCATCCATCACAACTGCCAATCCTAATGGTTTCATTTTGGATTCAAGAATATCAGCCAATTGAATAACTGCCTCTTCTTGAATTTGCGGTCTTCCCATAATCCACTCAGTCATACGTGCATACTTAGACAAACCAATCAAATTACTGTTTTGATTCGGTAAGACACCAATCCATACCTTACCCATGATTGGGCAAAAATGATGCGAGCAAGCACTTCTAACCGTAATAGGGCCAATAACCATTAATTCATTTAGATGTGAGACGTTAGGGAATTCTGTAACAGGTGGCATCGGAGAATAACGTCCTGCAAACACCTCTTTAATAAACATCTTTGCAATTCGATTTGCTGTTCCCTGTGTGTTATGGTCACCTTCAGTATCAATCACCAAGCTATCGAGAACATCTTTCATTTTGTCTTTTACTTCTGAGAAGATTAAGTCAATCTCACCTGGCTCTAAGTAGTCAGCAATATTGTCGTTCGCATGAAAACGAACGTTTGCATTTTTAAGTCTCTCACGAATTTTTTGAGAAACGGGTACACCCACTTCGTAATTAACTTGCTGATTTTTATCTTGGCTCATCGTATTTTTTAAAAAAGTTTTGGACAATTGATTGTCGCAGTAAATTCATTAATTTTCTTTTGTAAAGATTATTTTTTACTTCTTTTGACCAATCTTACCCTCAGTTCCATTCATTAGTTTTTGAATATTTGACTGATGTCGCCATATCAAAAGTATGCCGATGGCTACAACAGCTAGACATATTTCTTGACTAAGCCCTTGATTTAAAATCAATAAAAAATAACAAAACAATGGGGCAAATATCGCCGTTGTTAGTGCAGCAAGTGAAGAATATCTAAAAAAGAAAGCCATAATCAACCAAGTCGATAAAGCAGCCAAGCCTAAAATCCAATGAATCCCAAATAAAACTCCAGCTGCAGTTGCCACTCCTTTACCACCTTTAAATTTATGGAATATCGGAAAAACGTGCCCTAAAAATACTGCAAATGCTACTAAGGCCAAAATTGTGTTTAAGGCTTCTTGTTGTGGAATTATCAATTTAGCGATATAGACAGCAAAGAATCCTTTCAAGCAATCCCCAAGCAAAGTTAGGATTGCTGCTTTTTTGTTTCCAGTGCGAAGCACATTGGTTGCGCCTGGATTTCCAGAACCATAGGAATGGGGATCAGGTAGTTTCATCAATTTGCTGACTACAACTGCAAAAGAAACTGACCCTAATAAATAAGCACCTACTACTAAACTCGCTGCATATACAAATGTCATATCATCCTCGTGGGTGATGTTGTTGATGAATATTTTTCAAACGCTCTCTAGCAATATGAGTATAAATTTGCGTTGTTGATATATCCGCGTGTCCTAATAATAATTGAACTACTCTGAGATCTGCACCATGATTTAATAAATGTGTTGCAAAAGCATGTCGCAAAGTATGGGGAGATAAATGACCTTGAATGCCAGCAACGATAGCATATCGTTTAATCACATACCAAAAAGCCTGACGCGTTAAACAATTGGCAGTGTGTCTGCCAATAAACAAATAATCACTAACTTGGTTTTCAAGAAGGCTAGGGCGAGCATGTTGAACATAGTCTTCAATCCATTTTGCTGCCTGCGCCCCAAATGGAACTAAACGCTCTTTATTGCCCTTACCACCAATAATATGAATAATGCCTTCGTTTAAACGCAAATGAATCATTTTTAATTGAATAATTTCTGAAACCCGCAGACCGCTGGCATACATCAACTCCAACATTGCACGATCACGTAAACCAAGATCTTCTTCGGTTTTAGGTGCATTCAATAAAGCTTCAATTTGTGCTTCCGACAAACTCGTTGGGAAACGCATGCCTTGTTTAGCAGGTCTTAATAAGGCACAAGGATCCTCTGCGATGAGATTTTGACGAATCATATAACGATAAAATCTCTTGAACACTGTTAAACGCCGATTAGCAGAAGTGGCTTTATCACCTCTACGGATTGCCATTAACTCTGTGATTTCAGTGGCGCTTGCTTGTAAGATATTTTTTTGATGTTGTTGATCTAACCAGTGTGCAAATATCTCTAAATCACTTCGGTATGCTTCCAAAGTATTTTTAGATAATCCATCTTCAAGCCATAAAGCATCTATAAAGCTTCCTATGAATTCTATGCTTTGCCGTAAAATGGGCGATCGATCACTTTGTTTCATTTTTTCGGCTTAATTTTTTCCTTGAATACTGCCATCATCCTTCTACCTGATTTTATGCTGATTTTATTAGCATGGGGACTCAATCGCTATACCTTTGTGAATCAATCGATTTGGGAGGGGGTTGAGAAATTAGTGTACTGGGTTTTATTTCCAGCATTACTTTTTAATGCCGCAATTAATGCAAAACTAATGTGGTCAGATAGTTTCTTGATGTTGTTACTTTTAGCAGTTTGTATGAGTACTATGGGGTTTTTAGCCTATTGTGCTCGTTGGATTTTTTCTCCAGATCCCATCAATCTAGTTTCAGGGATACAGACAACATTTAGGTTTAATACTTATATTGTTTTGGCTGTTGGAGCTCGTATTTTGGATGGCCAACGATTGGAACTTTTAGCCATTACTATTGCCTTCCTGGTACCAGTCTCAAACGGCTTATCAGTCTATAGTATGGCGCATCGAAGCGGGCTTCATGTTTTCAAAGAGATCATAAAAAATCCTTTTGTAATTGCGACAACATCAGGATTGTGTTTAAACTTTTTAGGGATACACCTTCCCGAAGTAGTCCAATTTAATATCTCTCGTCTAGGAAACGCATCTATTCCTCTTGGGCTGTTGTGTGTTGGAGCAAGCTTACGTTGGGTTAGCACAAAAAGTGATGGCGCTTTAGTGATGTATTGGACATTCTTAAAGTTAATGGCATTTCCTGCACTGGCATTGCTTGGGGCTAATTTACTTAACCTTCCAGAGGATCAGAAGTTTAATGCCGTTTTATTTGCAAGTATGCCAACTGCCAACAGTGCATTTGTATTAGTTAATCGCATGGGAGGTAATGGGCCCCTAGTAGCAGTCACCATTTCTGTGATGACTCTCATGGCCGCAATTACCATCCCTTTTTGGATTTACCTAGCCCGCTAAAACTTAATCTCTAAAGTTGTTGAAATTAAGTGGTGACTCAGGTACATCTTTACGTAAGAGTGCCATCGTTGCTTGTAAATCATCTCGCTTAGCTCCAGTCACCCGTACTGCATCACCCTGAATGCTAGCTTGAACTTTTAGCTTGCTATCTTTAATAACGCGAACGATTTTCTTCGCAAGATCACCTTGAATACCCTTTTGGATTTCCACAATTTGCTTTAACTTATCACCAGATATTTTGTCTTTCTTACCATCTTTTAAGAAACGAACATCCACTTGGCGTTTGGCCATCTTATTGAGTAAAACGTCTTTGACTTGACCTAACTTAAATTCATCGTCAGCAAACATCGTTAACTCTTGTTCTTTGAGCTCAACTCTAGCATCTGAGCCTTTGAAATCAAAGCGAGTTGAAATTTCCTTATTAGCCTGTTCAAGGGCATTTTTAACTTCAACCATATCTGGTTCTGAGACAACATCAAATGATGGCATCAAATTTCTCCTTCTATTAATGAATTCAGTAATAATATCTCTCTGTGCAGATATTATTCAATTTCCCTCTCAAATCGTTGAATTCTTTTGGTTTTGATGTCAAAGCCCAAGAATTCATTAGCGTACATACTACCGAAGATTTACTCGAAGCGATACAGTATGCAAATACAAAAGGTGTTCCATTTTATATTCTAGGCGGTGGTAGCAACATACTCATTAAAGAGAACCTACCTGGGATAACAATCCACATTGCACTCGAGGGTAAAACAATAGTCCATGAAACAGCAACACATAATTATGTAGATGTAGCTGCAGGAGAAAATTGGCATTCTTTTGTTGCTTGGACCTTAGAAAACAATATTCCTGGCCTAGAAAATCTAGCCTTGATTCCTGGGACATGTGGTGCCGCCCCTATTCAAAATATTGGTGCTTATGGCTCAGAAGTTGGTCACTGGATCGATTCAGTAGAAGTTCTTGATCTCGAGCATCTTGGAGAAGATGCGCAATGGCAAACCCTGTCTAAAGAAGATTGTCAATTTAGGTATCGTCAAAGTGTGTTTAAAGACCAACCCCATCGCTATATCGTGACTCAAGTTCGATTTGCGATTGCCAAAAATTGGCAAGCCAATTTGCAATATGCTGAGCTAGCTAATTACTTTCTGAATAACAGAAATCCAGCAGCACAAGAAATCTTTGATGCAGTTTGCGAGATCCGCAATAGAAAACTCCCCAATCCAACTGTTCTTGGTAATGCGGGTAGTTTTTTTCATAATCCTATCGTTACAGATAATGTTCTGCAAACCTTAAAACAGACTTATCCAAATATCGTGTCCTACCCAAGTGATAGCCTTGCAGGCCAAGCGATGTTTAAACTTGCAGCAGGTTGGTTAATTGATCAATGTGACCTGAAAGGTTTTCGTCAAGGTGATGTTGGGGTATATGAAAAACAGGCCCTCGTTCTCGTAAACTACGGGAATGGAACAGGACAAGACGTACTTCAACTTGCTCAAATGATCAAAGAAAAAATCCACGCCAAATATGGCGTGGATTTAACTCAAGAACCAATAATATTGCCTAATAATTAGGCAAATACATTAAGCGAAGTTCTGTGCAACAAAATCCCAATTAACGAGATTCCAGAAAGACTCTACATACTTAGGACGTGCATTACGGTAATCAACATAATAAGCATGTTCCCAAACGTCACATGTCAACAATGGCTTTGCGTCTGTTGTTAAAGGTGTTCCTGCATTGCTTGTAGAAACTAAATCCAAGCTTCCGTCAGCCTTTTTAACCAACCATGCCCATCCTGATCCAAATGTACCTACTGCACACTTAGTGAACTCTTCTTTGAACTTGTCAAAAGAACCCCATTTAGCATTGATTGCATCAGCTAATGCACCAGTTGGAGCACCACCACCTTGTGGCTTCAAACCCATCCAATAAAAAGTGTGATTCCAAACTTGTGCTGCATTGTTAAATACACCGCCGCTAGATTTTTTAACGATTTCTTCTAAGCTCATGCTTTCAAACTCTGTACCTTTTTGTAAATTATTCAAATTGGTAACGTAAGTTTGATGGTGTTTGCCATAGTGAAACTCTAGAGTTTCTTTAGAAATATGTGGTGCCAATGCGTCTAAAGCATATGGTAATGTAGGTAAAGCGTGTTCCATGTTTTCTCCTAGGGGTTAACTAAATTACTGATTGACTCATTTTAAGCAGTTATTTTGAAGCTTGCATTTTTTTACAATTATGACAGTTTTCACTAGTTATTCATCTGCAAGTGGCAAAACATTTTCTAGCGTAACAAGTGCTTGGCCATGCGCCATCGCAATTGTGAACTCTTTCGAAGTTTTTAGCTCTTTAGGATCACGTACAGCTTTAGTACCGTCTAAAATCAAAGAGTAACCTCTTTCAAGAGTTCGCTGCGGGTTTAATGCCTCAATTTGAAATAAATAATGCTCTTGTTGTTGTCGCCAATACCGCATTTTTTCCTGCCAAACACGTGTTAAACGCTCTTGTAGTTGGTTCTGGCGTTGTCGCATTTCCTTTGGGTTGGGTATGGCATGCTGCAATCTGAGGCTTAACTGATCTATTCTCTGCGCCTCACGCTCAAGCTTCTGGTTCATCATGCGCTGCATAAAATCTGCATAAGCCTGAATATTTCTGAGTAACTCTATTCGATCAGGAGATGCAATCTCAGCAGCGGCTGTGGGAGTTGGGGCCCTTAAATCTGCAACAAAATCTGCAATCGTAAAATCAGTTTCGTGCCCTACCCCAGAAATAATGGGGATTGAGCACTCTGCAATCGCATAAGCAAGTTGCTCATCGTTAAATGCCCATAAATCCTCAATACTACCGCCTCCCCGAACTAGCAAGATGACCTCAACTTGCGCATCCATCTGAGCATTCTTAAGAGCTTGTATCATGCCGGGAGCTGCATCAGCACCCTGAACAGGCGAGGGATAAATCACCACCGGTATGTGACTAGCTCTTCGTGCTAGTGTTGATAAAACATCCTTGAGTGCAGCAGCCTGAGTAGAAGTTACAATTCCAATCGCTTTTGGATGAATTGGGATATCTTGTTTACGCTGTGGATCAAATAATCCCTCTTTTTCTAACTTCGCCTTGAGCTTCATGAAGGCTTCAAATAATGCTCCAGCACCTGCTTTACGCATTTGCTGAACAGTAAGTTGCATATCCCCTCTAGCTGTATAAAAGCCTACTTGAGCTGCTACCTCTACTTGGTCCCCATCTCTTGGCTGGAAATCGACTGAAAAATTTCTGCCCTTGAACATAACGCCATTAATTTGACTTTGCTCATCTTTTAATTTGAAATACCAATGCCCACTGGGGTAGCTTTTGAAATTAGAAATTTCTCCTCTAACCCAAACAGTATCAAAAGAGCTATTAATCAGGCTTGATATTGCCTCGTTCAATTGGCCAACACTAAGGATTTCGCTTGTAAATTCCATGATTTTTTAGATGAACTCTTGGTTTTATAGGGGTTTTCAGGGAGAAAATGTCCACAGGCTATTGAAAGCAAAGGAATTGTAATAATTTAATTGACATTTTTTGGTGTTAAAATACTAAGTAACTGTTTTTAAAAGGAATTTACATTATACAAATTCTCTTTTAACATCCTTGTGTGACATTTTCAAGGATAAAATTTTTTTTTATTAAAAGTTTTGCACAGGGTTATCCACAGGTAAATCGAGTAAAGTGTAAATATGTTAACAATTATTTCAGCTTCAGGGTGGACTATTTGGCCACTACTTTTTGTTTCGATTATGGGTCTTGCGATCATTCTCGAAAGAGTATGGTTTTTGAGAAAAAATAAGATTTCTCCTAAAGAAAATTTAGAGCAAGCACTAACATTAATCAGGAAAATAAATGTAGGACAAAGCCTACAATCTTCCGAATTAGAAGAGCTTTCTGAAGCCTCCCCCCTCGGGAATATTCTTTCTCAAGGTCTCGCAGCGTTCATGAACAAAGCTAACTCTTCCCAATGCCTCGAATTAATGAGAGACACGGCAAGCCCAATTTTGGTTCGTTTGAACCAATACCTGAGCACATTAGCTACCATCGCTACGGTTGCCCCTCTAATGGGCTTATTTGGAACTGTTCTTGGAATGATTGAGATATTTGGAAGCCAAGGAACAAATGCCTCCCCTCAACAATTAGCACAAGGCATTTCGATGGCACTTTACAACACTGCATTTGGATTATTAATTGCAATTCCCGCAATTGCAGGTTGGCGCTTTTTAAGAAACCTTGCTGATGCGCGTGCACATGATCTTAATGAAGCTACACGCGTTCTCTTAAAAAACATGTACCCTCAGTAATGCTGGAACATAAACCACTCCTAAACCAATCGCCATCCTCTGAACAAAATGGCTTGGGGATGGCTTTTCAAGCCCCTGAGATCAATTTAATTCCCTTCATTGATGTGCTCCTAGTCATTTTAATTTTCTTGATGATTTCAACGACCTTCACCCAATATCAAGAGCTATCAATTACCATTCCAAGTGTAGCGGGTGAAAACGGCTCACCCAACTTAAAAGAAATCCGTGTAGCTGTGAGTAAAGATGGCAAATATGCTTTAAATGGTAATTTAGTTGATGCGGCAACACTTGGACAAAAAATGGAGCTAATGAAAAACCAAGCAGCTCAAATAAGCGAGGCAAACGCAAATGCATTGCGTGTGGTCATTTCTGCTGATGCTAAGGCCTCTCACCAATCTGTGATGCAAGTTCTAGAAATTGCTAGCCATTCAGGTTTAAACAATATTGCTTTTGCAACACAAGATACTCAACCTACTCAGAAAAAGAAGTAATTCAATAACAAATGCAACTACAAGCTCCACAATTCTGGGAAGCAAAAAACGTAATTGCTATTGTGCTTTGGCCTATTTCTCTTATTTATCAATTTATCACCCTTGTCAGGAAATGTTGCTTCAAATTAGGTATTTTAAAAAGTAAGAAATTACCTGTGTCAGTGATCATCGTCGGAAATTTACGTGTCGGTGGAACTGGTAAAACACCCTCCGTCATTGCACTTGCTAAAGCCCTTTATTGGAAAGGATTTTCACCCGCGATTATCAGCCGTGGCTATCGCTCTGAATTAGCAAAAAATGTAAGCAAAGAAGTCTTGATAACAGATTCAAGCAAACAAGTTGGAGATGAAGCATTTTTAATCGCTGAGCAAGTTCGTTCACTCAATACCCCAGTTTGGATTGGATCAAATCGTTACCAATCCGGTAGCGCCTTATTGCAAAAACACCCATTAGTTAACGTCATTATTAGTGATGATGGTTTACAGCATTATCAATTAGAACGTCATTGTGCTCGGGATGGTGGAAAAGATATTGAAATCATCGTCAGTGATGCCAGAGGAAATGGAAACGGCCTACTTCTACCTGCAGGACCATTACGGGAAGCACCCAGCAGAAAAAGAGATTTAAGCTGGATAACGCAAATTGTTACAAGTAAGTTAACAGATCCGATTTCATCCTCTGACAAAAACACTTTTGTAATACCTTGCCAAGTTCATGAAGCATATCAATTAGTCAACTCAAAAAATACACAAGCACTCAGCAATATGATTGGGCAAAGGGTGCTGGCTGTGGCAGGAATTGCTAATCCGGAGAAGTTTTTTAAGCCTTTGCGCGATATTGGCCTACAGATCCAAACACTTCCTTTAGAAGATCATGCTGATTTTTCGGCAATCAACTTTAAAAATGATTCAGCCAATCAAATAGACCTAATTTTGATGACCGAAAAAGATGCCGTAAAATGTAAGCATCTGGATGATGAGAGAATTTGGGTTGTGCCTTTAGAAGCAGAATTGCCACAAGAAATGCTTGATATCATTTGTAAAGTTTTACAACGCTAAATTACGAGCTAATCATGGAAAAACGCTATTTAAATATTTTGGTATGCCCAAACTGCAAAGGGCGTTTGACTCTAGATGAGTCAGCCAATGAACTCATCTGTGAATTAGATAAGCTCGCATTTCCAATCAAAAATGGTATTGCAGTGATGTTGATTGATCAAGCTCGTCAAATTCAGCCCGCAGTTAATCCATAACGCATGTCTACCCCCTATATTGCGGTCATTCCGGCGCGTTTAGCTTCAACACGTCTTCCCAGAAAACCCTTAGCGGATATTGGTGGTGCACCAATGGTGGTACGTGTCGCACAACAAGCCGCAAAAAGTAAAGCATCTCGAATCTTGGTCGCAACCGATAGTGAAGAAATTGTCGATGTGTGTAAGTCCTACTCGATCGAGGCATTACTCACCAGCGCAAACCATCCTACAGGGACTGATCGTCTCAGTGAAGTAGTGCAAATGCTGCAACTGTCGAAAGATGAAATTATTGTTAACGTTCAAGGGGATGAACCTTTCATTCCGCCATCCATGATTGATGCGGTTGCTAATTCTCTTGCTAAATTTCCTGAGTGCGCTATATCAACTGGAGCAGTCCGAATAACAGATGATTTGGAATCTCAAAGCCCACATGCAGTAAAAGTAGTTCAAAATATTCGAGGAGAAGCCCTCTATTTTTCTCGAGCTAGAATCCCTTACGAAAGAGATCCAAAACTATTTTCTGCACCTTACCTACGTCATCTAGGTATTTACGCTTATAAAGTTAGTTTTTTACAAGATTTTGCTCACTTACCGCCAGCTCCTATCGAGCAAATTGAGGCCCTAGAACAGCTAAGAGCCTTATATAATGGGTATAAGATATACGTTGAAGTTTTTGATGAAACTCCACCTCCTGGCATTGACACTCCAGAGGATCTTTTGCATGCTCAACTAAAATGGCAGCAGTTGCATCAAAAATAAAGTTAATATGTAAGTATTACGTTTTTAGAGAGGAAAAAAATGAGGCTCATACTTTTAGGTGCACCTGGTGCTGGTAAAGGCACACAAGCAAAATATATTTGCGAGAAGTTTTCAATTCCTCAAATTTCTACAGGTGACATGCTCAGAGCTGCCGTTAAAGAAGGCACTCCCCTAGGTATAGAAGCTAAAAAGATTATGGATTCTGGTGGTCTTGTATCTGATGACATTATTATCGGCCTAGTTAAAGATCGCCTCACACAACCTGATTGCGCAAAAGGCTATTTATTTGATGGCTTTCCAAGAACAATTCCACAAGCACAAGCGATGAAAGATGCTGGTGTGCCGATTGATTACGTTATCGAAATCGACGTGCCTTTTGATGCCATTATTGAGCGAATGAGTGGTCGTCGTGTTCACGTAGCTTCTGGGAGAACGTATCACGTAAGTTTTAACCCACCTAAGCTTGCTGGAAAAGATGATGTCACTGGCGAAGATTTGATTCAGCGTGATGACGATAAGGAAGCAACTGTTCGTAAACGCCTTGACGTTTATGACTCTCAAACAAAACCTTTGGTTGAGTATTATTCAACTTGGGCAAAAAATGGTGATGCAAATGCCAAAATTTCTGCTCCAAAATATCAAAAGCTTGAGGGAACAGGTAGTGTTGAAGAAATTACCAATAGAGTATTTAAGGCGCTAGAGGCTTAAACCTGGCTTTTAGGATTTTTAATTCATTTATGAATCTTGAACTAGAAAATGGTCAATTAATCATTAATCCATTTATTAAACCAAAATACACATTACAAGACCTGTTAGCTAAGTGTGATTATGATGCTCCATTACCTGATAATTCTGAGTGGCTTAGCACACCTAGCGTCGGAAACGAGATTTGATAGTTGGGGAAGATATTTACTTTGTTGATTTAGATCCAACTTTTGGTTAAAAACAAAAAGTGAAAAAACTATCTAGTTTTTTTACCAAAATCTTTTAATTTACTTACCAAAAATCCTATAGCTGTTCCAATCACAAGTGAAGTTATTTGTTACGATTAACCTATAGCGACTGATTTTTAAAACTAAAGCTGATTAAGAAATTAAGCCTCCCTAGAATCATCCTGTGCTGTTTAAAAAACCTTAATTTGATTTAAATAAATTTTTTTAAACAATTTATTTGAAATTCAAATATTATCAATTCATATGAATAACATCCTTTCTATTTCTGGTCTTAATAAAACCTACCAATCAGGCTTTCAAGCTCTGAAAAACATTAATTTAGAAATTTCTAAAGGTGAAATTTTTGCGCTACTAGGTCAAAATGGCGCAGGTAAAACTACCTTAATCAATATCATTTGTGGAATCGTTAGCCCTAGTAATGGAGAGGTTCTGGTAGGCGGACACAACATTATTAGTAACTACCGAGAAGCAAGAGAATTAATCGGTTTAGTCCCCCAAGAGTTATCCACCGATGCTTTTGAAACTGTATGGAATACAGTTACTTTCAGTCGTGGCCTTTATGGAAAAGCACCTAATCCAGCTTTCATTGAAAAAATTCTGAAAGATCTCACCCTTTGGGATAAACGTAATAATAAGATCATGACCTTGTCCGGTGGTATGAAACGAAGGCTCATGATTGCTAAAGCTCTCTCTCACGAGCCTAAAATTTTATTTTTAGATGAGCCTACCGCTGGTGTTGATGTAAGTCTTCGAAAAGATATGTGGAACCTTGTCAAAATTCTTAAAGACAACGGCACAACGGTGATTTTGACAACGCACTATATTGAAGAAGCCGAAGAAATGGCGGATCGCATAGGCATTATTCGTCGTGGTGAATTAATCATGGTGGATGATAAGTTAGCTTTAATGAGTAAATTAGGAAAGAAAGAATTAAGTTTGCATCTTCAACACCCACTTGAAAAACTTCCTGAAGATCTTGTTTCAAAAGGACTCGTCCTCTCAGAAGATAAATACGAGATCATTTATCAATTTGATTCTAAAAATGAAGATTTCAATATAGCCCAGCTATTACAAAATATATCTGATCATGGCATCATCTTTAAAGACCTTCAGACAAAACAAAGTTCTTTAGAAGATATCTTTGTCAATCTCATTAATGCTGAGGCAAATACGCATGCATCTTAATTACTTCAGTATCCGCGCAATTTTTAAGTTTGAAATGGCACGAACACGCCGTACTTTAATGCAAAGCATTATCGCTCCAGTTATTTCAACATCTTTGTACTTTATAGTTTTTGGCTCAGCTATTGGATCTCGCATTTCTGAAATGGAAGGTGTCTCCTATGGGGCTTTCATTGTGCCTGGCCTCATTATGCTTTCTCTGTTGACGCAAAGTATCTCAAACGCATCATTTGGTATTTACTTCCCCAAATTTAGTGGCACTATTTATGAAATCCTTTCAGCACCAATATCTCCCCTAGAAATCGTGATAGGTTATGTAGGAGCCGCTGCTACTAAATCAACTATTCTGGGACTTATCATACTGATTACTGCAGCATTTTTTGTACCAATGCATATTGCACATCCATTATGGATGATCTTTTTTCTGCTTATAACTTCCATTACCTTTAGCATGATTGGTTTTATTATCGGGGTGTGGGCCGATGGTTTTGAAAAGCTTCAAGTAGTTCCTTTGCTTATCATTACCCCCCTCACTTTCTTGGGTGGAAGTTTTTACTCTATTTCTGTCTTACCTGACTTTTGGCAAAAAGTTGCTCTTCTCAACCCTGTTGTTTATCTCATTAGCGGATTTCGTTGGAGCTTTTACGGTATCCAAGATGTTGAACTTTGGATCAGCTTAGGGATGACATTAGCCTTTTTGGCGATTTCAATTAGTGTAGTGATATGGATTTTTAAGACAGGTTATCGTCTAAAAAAATAATCTTTTGACAGAGAATTCATTTTCCCTGACAAGAACCTCATCTAGTTTGAATCCACTTAGGCTGAAATTAATTGGCCTGGATTTTTTAGATAACTATTTTTGATAGCAGCAACAGTCCAATATGCAAGTGCAGCGGCAGGTCCAGTAGGGTTATAAGCGGAATTGTGGGGGAATAAAGAAGCTCCCATTACAAACAAATTATGTGCATCCCATGATTGTCCATATTTATTCACTACGCTATTCGAGGGATTAGTCCCCATAATCGTTCCACCGGTATTGTGTGTAGATTGATAAACGGATGATGACCAAGGCGTAACTCTAGGAGCTGGTGGAGTGATCTGTTTAGGATTAAGCGATTTACCTAATTTATCTATAACTTGTGAACTAAAAGTAGATAGCTTATGTTCATTCGGTTTATAGTCAAATGTCATCCTTAATAGTGGCTTACCAAATGCATTTTTATACGTCGGATCTAAATCTAAATAGTTATATCTATTAGCCATTACACTTCCATTCGATGAAATTCGCATGGAACGTAAATACCATTTAGCCATAGACTCTTTCCAAGCAGTTCCCCAGCTTGGTGTTCCAGGAGAGACCGGATGATATTCCAAAGGCCTACCATGGAACATTCCACCAAAAATTGTTGTACCACCAACAAATCCAGTAGTAGTTCTATCAAATTCCCAATTGGAATGGAAATCATCCATTACTGTTAACAGTCCACCTGTTGCCATGAATGGATTAAAAATTTTATCGTCAAAAAATAAAGTGGCATTTGCGCCTGTTTGATAAGCGTAGTTCTTTCCAACAACACCTTTTTGTGTTTGTGGATCGTAAGGAACTCCTATCCCTGAACTCAACATAAGTTGCGTATTAGTAAATACATAAGCAGAGAGAATAACGATCTTGGCAGGCTGAAAGCACTCTTCTCCAGTTATTAAATCTGTGTAAATAGCTCCTGTTACGCGCTTTTTACTTTTATCCATTTTTAGTTGCGTAACCCAACTATTAACTCTTAACTCAAAAGTAGATTGTTTAAGAGCATAAGGAATAACTGTAATCAGTGGACTTCCTTTAGCATTTGCCTCACAACCGTACTTTTCACAAAACCCACAATATTGACATTGCCCTAGCACTGCCCCATCAGGATTTGTATAAGGTCTTGAGGCGTTTGCAGCCGGCATGGGAAAAGGATGATACCCCATATTTTTGGCTGCTTGAGAAAACATGTCATTGGCATAACTAGAATTGAGTGGTGGCAATGGATAGTCTGACTTACGCCTAGCCTCAAAAGGATTACCACCTTCTTGAATTTGACCATTCAAGTTTCCAGCTTTGCCAGAAACTCCCGCTGTTCTCTCAAACTTTTCATAAAAGGGCTCAAGTTCAGAATAAGTTATGCCCCAATCCTGAATCGTCATGTCCTTTGGTATGTAGGACTTTCCATAGCGCTCTTCGTAAAGACTTCTAATCTTAAACTCCATATCCGTCCAACGCCAGGTCTGACCATTCCAATGAACACCAGCTCCACCCAAACCGTCCCCTGGTGTGAAAGAACCAAGTCTTCTCATTGGTAATGCTTTCTCATCTACTTTATTTCTAACAGTAACAGTGTCTTTTTTGACATCTTGAGCCAAGCCTGTTCTTGAATGATATTGAAGCTCATCACGAATGTGTGGCACTGAAAAATCTTCTTTAGCAGTCCTAGACTCACCACGCTCAAGTGCAACTACCGTAAGTCCCGCCTCAGCAAGTTCTTTGGATGCGATCCCACCAGTCCAACCCATGCCTATCACTAATACATCTACCTCAGAGAATGTCTTCATAGGGCTTAACTCACATCCTGAATGCTAAAAATTTTAGCGGTATAAGATTTATTTTTATACTGAGTAATATTGTTGGTATGTGTTGCAATAACACCTGGAAAGCCTAACATTTTCCAAGCTTCTTTATTAGCATTACCACCATAAACTGGGTCAGCAAAAAAGCCTTCAACGACCGTTTGATAGACCAAGTCAAAAAACAATTTTGCAGGTGGTCCCTTAATGAATTGCAACTTTCCAGCTTGCATTGCTTTTAAATGCTCTTCTTTCTGAGTCGGATTTAGTGCTGGGAATTTCATGCCATAATTTTTTTCACAAAACACATCAGATGCAGCTATCCCAGCTCTATACAGTTGAGAAGGTGTTAAAGGTAATTGATAGCCTTGTGTAGGGGTTCCACGCTCCCAAGGGCCATCTAGATAAAGCCGATCACCTTTACCCCAACCATCGTTCAAAGCACGGTCAATAAATATATTTACTCCAAGATCTGAGCCACTTGGAGTGAGGTGATCTGCAGGAATCATATGATTCACTACAGCTTCTATCCAATCGGCTTCTGATGGTGTGAAAAAAACATATCCTGAAACGGCCGAAGTTTCTTTACCCTTCTGAGTTGATTGAGCGTTCGCTTGACTTGGGCTTAAGACTCCTGACCCAACACTAATTCCACCAATTAACGCACTTTTTAATAAGTTACGTCTTTTGTCTTGGAAAGGTGTGTTGTTGTCATTAGTCATTCAAATTCCTTTTTAGTCATCCTAATATTTATTAACGCTTAGCTTCTGGAATCAAACCCGCTTTTAAAACAACATCAGAAAATTCAGGAGAAGATAGCAAACGGATTAAAGATAAACCTTCTTCAGGATGAACTGCATTCGTTGTCAAAGCTCCGACAAAACTAAATCCTGGCTGAAGCTCTGCTGGAATAGGGCCTAAAAATGTAATTCCAGGTGTGTGAATAACTTCACTCACTTGCTGAAAACCAATTTCTGCCTCACCTCTAGCAACAACTGCTGCAACAGCTTCCCCAGATGGTGGCCCCCTTACTTTGAAACTCTTATCTTTTACTTGTTCCAAAATACCCATCTTTTGGAACATGGCATTAGCAATGTAAGTTCCACTTCCACTATCTGAGTAAGCGATTGATTTTGCCGCTAACAAAGTTTTACGAAACTCCTCAGGAGTACTGATATCCGGTTTTTTTGCATTTAACTTAACCGCAGCACCAATTTGAGATAAAGCTAATGTCTTAATTGAATCAGCCTTAACAAAACCGAGCTTCGCTAAATTATGTCCTGACTCACCATCTAAAATGACCACATCAGATTTTTGACCTTGCGCTAAACGCGTTGGGATTGCCTCTGGAGAATCTCCAATAGAAGGTCCACGAATCACAATCAATTTATTTCCGGTGCGTGATTCATATATTGGAGCAAGTTGGTGAAATACACCAAAAAATCCCGCTGAGATCATTACTGTTACATCAGTCGCAAGGGCATTTTGAATTGGAAGTAAGGCTACAAAACTCAGGCATGCAAGGCGCAAAAAGCGAAATTGCCTTTTCATGTTTATTCTCCATTTAATAGTTATTTATATTCTTAGTAGTTTACACAATCAAAGAATACATATAAAAAATAAAAAATATAAATTTTCTTAAAGCTGTTTTAAGGAGAACGGAAGTAACTATTTAAGTTCTTTTAGTGCTGTTTCAAATGACTCTATGTCTTCAAAACTACGATAAACCGAGGCATATCGAATATAGGCAACCTTGTCCAAGCGCTTAAGCTCGCGCATTACCATCTCGCCTACTCTTGAAGTAGGTATTTCTTTTTCGCCAAGACTGATTACACGTTCTTCTAGATGAGCAATAGCTTCATCAAGTGCATCAGAAGATACCGGACGCTTACGCAAAGCTAATCGCATTGAACCAATAATTTTGTCACGACTATATTCGACACGACTGCCATCTTTTTTAACCAAAGTTGGCATAGATAACTCGATACGCTCATAGGTAGTAAAGCGTTTGTCGCACTTTTCACAACGACGTCTGCGTCTCACAGCACGCCCATCCTCAGAAACTCTAGAGTCTAAGACCTGAGTTTCTTCGTGGGTGCAAAATGGGCAATGCATCTTTAGTTGTTAAGCTCCGTAAACTGGGAAACGTTTTGTTAATGCTTCTACTTCACTGCGGACACGATCAATCGTCGCCTGATCATTAGGTTGTTCAAGAATATCAGCGATCCAATTGCCTACTTGAACTGATTCAGGAACTTTAAAACCTCTCGTAGTCATAGCAGGAGAACCTAAACGAATTCCGCTAGTAACAAATGGCTTCTCTGGATCGTTCGGAATAGAGTTTTTATTAACTGTGATGTGAGCTAATCCTAAGACTCGCTCAGCTTCTTTACCCGTAATATTTTTCGAACGTAAATCAACCAACATGACGTGAGATTGTGTTTTACCAGAAACAATACGCAAACCTCTTGAAACTAAAGTTTTTGCAAGTGCGTCAGCATTGTCTAATACTTGCTGTTGATATTCTTTAAAGTCCGGCTTCATTGCTTCTAAGAAAGCAACCGCCTTAGCAGCAATAACATGCATCAAAGGACCACCTTGTAATCCTGGGAATATCGCAGAATTAATTGCCTTTTCGTGTTCAGCCTTCATCAAAATAATACCGCCACGTGGTCCACGTAAGCTCTTGTGCGTTGTTGAAGTCACGATATCAGCATGCGGAACAGGGTTAGGATATAAACCTGCTGCAATCAAACCTGAATAGTGGGCCATATCAACCATGAAAATAGCACCAACATCTTTAGCAACTTTGGCAAATCTAGCAAAATCAATGTGGAGTGAATAAGCTGAAGCTCCAGCAATAATCAGTTTTGGCTTATGCTCATGCGCTAAACGTTCCATCGCATCATAATCAATCGCCTCATTTGCATCCAAACCGTAAGGTATAACATTGAACCATTTTCCGCTCATATTGAGAGGCATTCCGTGGGTCAAGTGACCACCTTCCGCAAGACTCATTCCAAGAATGGTGTCTCCCGGCTTTAAAAAAGCCAAAAATACAGCTTCATTAGCTGAAGCACCACAATGTGGCTGTACGTTAGCGGCATCCGCACCATATAACTCTTTGAGGCGATCAATAGCTAATTGTTCTGCAATGTCCACGAATTCACAACCACCGTAATAACGCTTACCAGGATAGCCTTCAGCATATTTATTGGTTAATTGTGAGCCCTGTGCCTCTAAAACAGCAGGTGATGTGTAATTTTCTGAGGCAATCAGCTCAATATGAGCTTCTTGACGAGCGTTTTCTGACTGAATCGCATTCCATAATGCGGGATCTGTTTTAGCTAGGTTATTACTTCTTTCAAACATCTTTTTAATTCCTTCATGAATTAGGGATAAAATATCCTCAGTCCTATATGATACAAAACAAGTATCGACTTGACTTAAAAGTTGTTAATTTTTTATATTGTGTACTTTCATCATTCATTAATAATTCATCTATAAACAGCTCACATGCAACACGAAGATCTTTCAATTATCAGCCTTGTTTTGAACGCGAGCATCGTTGTTCAGCTCATATTGGCTCTCCTAATTTCACTTTCTATAGCCTCTTGGTCGATCATCATTCGCAAGGGCTTTGCCCTCGGATCAGTCAAAAGAGCTACTGAAGAATTTGAGAGAAACTTTTGGTCTGGTGGGGATTTAAATACCCTTCTTGAAGCTGCTCAAAGAAATCAAAAAAAATACGCCAACTCTTTAGAGCGTATTTTCCAATCCGGTATGCAAGAATTTCTAAAAGCGAGAGATATTGATCCCGCAAGAAGAGCTATGAAAGCAACATATCAGCGTGAAATGGACTCTTTAGAATCCAATTTGCCCTTTTTAGCGTCTGTTGGCTCTGTTTCCCCATATATTGGTCTTTTTGGAACCGTTTGGGGGATCATGAACTCCTTCAGAGGTCTTGCTAATGTTCAGCAAGCAACACTAGCGAGCGTTGCTCCTGGAATTGCTGAGGCATTAGTAGCGACAGCAATCGGCCTGTTTGCGGCAATCCCAGCTGTAGTTTTCTACAACAGAAGTGCTTCTGACGTAGATCGCTTAGCTATTCGCTTCGAAACTTTTATCGAAGAATTTACTAATATTTTGCAACGTCAAACTCATGGCAAGTATCCAGCGAAGTAGTAGAGGTGGTCGCCGTCGTGCGATGTCAGACATCAATGTTGTTCCTTATATTGATGTCATGCTCGTTTTGCTTGTCATCTTTATGGTGACTGCGCCGTTTGTAAACCCAGGGGTAGTGAATTTACCAAGTGTGGGTGGAGCAAAAGTACAACCATTACCACCTATCTTCTTGAATATTAATGAAAAAGAGCAGATTAAAGTGAATGAAAACGGTGGCACAACTAGAACTTTGACAAGAAACCAATTAGGTAGCTTCGCTAGAGAACTCTCGACGAAAAATCCAGACCAACCGATGGTCATTGCAGCAGATAAGTCTATTCGGTACGAAATCGTGATGGATGTTATGTCTGAACTCAAAGAAAACGGCGTGAAGCGCGTCGGATTGGCTGTTAAGAGCAAATAATGGCAATTGCCCAAGCAATTCGATATAACCGCTGGGAGCATCCTGAGCCAGGGACTAAAAAATCTTTTTTATTATCCCTTGCCGCTCATAGTCTTTTGGCTCTTATGTTTATGGTTGGCCTCAATTGGAAAACCAGTTCAACACCAGCTGGTGTTGAAGTAGAACTTTGGGATAACTCTCCACAACAGGTGATTGAAGAAGAGATCATTAAAGAAGCTCCAGCTCCTGTCATCGATGAAAAGGCGGAAATTGTTGTCGAAAAGAAAAAAGTTGAGACCAAACCGGAACCTAAAAAGACTGAAGCAAAACCGGTAGCCCCTCCAAAACCAGTTGAAAAAGAAAAACCAAAGGTAGAGCCAAAGCCTAAAGTCGAGCACAAGCCTGAACCTAAGGAAAAGCCAAAAGCAAAAGAGGAAACAAAAGATAAGCCTAAAACTCCCCCAGTAGATGCTAAACAAAAAGCCGCTGAAGAAAAAGAACGTGCTGATCGTATCGCAAAAATGCAGGCACAAGCTGGTGCTGAAAGTGGTGGAAGCGGTGGCACATCTGGAGCGGGCACTGGCGCAGGAGGAATAGGGTCACCTGGCTATGCCGATAAAGTCAGAAGAACGATTAAACCCAGAATCATTTATCCCAATGCTGGACAAGTAGAAGGAAACCCTGCTGCATTTGTGGCTGTTCAATTAGCGCCTGATGGAAAAATTATTCAAAGAAAACTCAATAAATCCAGCGGTCTATCTGACTGGGACGCGGCAGTTCTAAAAGCGATTGACGACGCAGGAAGTTTGCCAAAGGATGATGATGGCACTGTACCTAAAGCTATTACCCTTATTTTTAGACCAAAAGATTAAATGATTGATAAGAAGATTACAATTTAATTCAAATTTAACTACATTCATTACATGAAAATAATTCTGCGATTTGTTATTTCAATTTTGACATTCTTAGCAATCAATACTGTTGCTATTGCTCAAATGCAAATTGAAATTACTGGCGTTGGACAAAGCCAATACCCTATAGCTGTAACTAGATTCTTAAACGAGTCTAGCTTGCCCACTTTTGTGACGGATGTGGTTAGAGCAGATTTAGCAAATAATGGTAATTTTGTTAATCTTGAACGTGGCGAAACTGAAGTTGCTGAAAATGCGAAGCCAGATTTTTCGATGTGGAGTGCTAGACGTGCGCAAGCTCTAGCTATCGGTACAGTAACAGCCTTACCTGGCGGTCTTTATGAAGTGAAATATCGACTCTACGATGTGGCAAAAAATCAATCATTAGGTGGTACCAGTGTTACGGTAGATCGAAACAATTTCCGTAAAGCCGGTCACGCTATTGCTGATGATATTGTGCAACGTCTGACAGGTGAGAGAGGTATTTTCTCAACTAGGCTATCTTACGTTGTCAAAAACGCTGGTCGTTTCCAATTGATGATTTCTGACTCAGATGGTCAAAATCCCAGAGAAGCTTTATCAAGTACAGAGCCGATCATCTCACCATCATGGTCACCAGATGGCAAACGTGTTGCTTACGTTTCTTTTGAAAGTAAAAAACCTGTCATTTATATTCATGAATTAGCAACCGGAAAACGCATCGTTCTATCGAATGAAAAAGGTAATAACAGCGCTCCCTCATGGTCGCCAGATGGTTCTAAATTAGCAGTTTCTCTCTCGAGAGACAATAATACGCAGGTCTATGTTATTAATGCTGATGGCAGTGGTTTAAAAAGAATCTCTAGAAGTATGGCAATCGATACAGAGCCACAGTTTTCTGCTGACGGAAAGTCAATCTACTTTACGAGTGATCGTGGCGGATCTCCTCAAATCTATCGCATGAGTGTTGATGGGGAATCAGCAGGTCCTGCAAGTCGCGTCAGCTTTAAACATGCCTATGCAACAAGCCCTCGTTTATCCCCTGATGGTAAGTATCTTGCGTATATAGCTAGAGCTGGTGGATTTAGACTCCAATTGATGGATTTAAGAACTGGTGAAGTAATGGCTTTAACACAAACCAACTATGACGAAACACCTACATTTGCTGCAAATGGTAAATTTTTGCTGTATGCAACACGGGTCAATGGGCGTCAAGTTTTGGCAGCTGTGTCTACGGATGGCCAAGTTAAACAAATATTGAGTATCCCAGGATCTGTGGTTCGTGAACCAGCCTGGGGCCCATTTATGAATTAGTGTTTTCGAGTGAAGATTACCTGCTCGAATTGTGTTAGTCAGTTAAAATTTGGATATTGAACAAGTAAGCTTTCAATCTATTACCTTAAAGGAGTTTTTATGAAAAGATATTTACCTAAAATAAACAGTCTATTTTTAATTGCAGTTGTAGCTGGTCTAAGTGCTTGCTCTTCAGGTGTTAAATTAGATGATGTGGAAGCAGCTAAAAAAAGCGCTACTGCTTCCGATTCAAAATTTGCGAATGAGCCTTGGAACGATCCAGCGAGCCCTATCTTTAAGAAGAGCTTTTATTTTGATTTCGATAGCTACACAGTTAAATCCAGTGATCAAGGACTCATCAATTCACATGCACAATTTTTAAATAGTAATAAAAATCAAAAAATTGTGATTCAAGGAAATACTGACGATGCCGGTACTTCTGAATACAATCTCGCTTTAGGTCAAAAACGCTCTGAAGCAGTTCGTAAGCTTTTAAGTCTCTTAGGTGTTTCAGATACACAAATGGAAGCAGTTAGCTTTGGAAAAGAAAAACCAAAATCTTTATCCAATGATGAGCAAGGTCGCGCAGAAAATCGCCGTGCTGATATTGTTTATATTAAGTAATTTGTATCACGCGTGAACTCTTCAAGATATCTACTTTTGTGCTTTGTGACAGGAACCCTAATGGGTTCCTCTCAAGCCGCTTTATTTGAAGATGGTGACGCCAGAAAACAAATTAATATTGTTTCAGAAGCGCTCAAAGCGAATCAAAAAGCAGTTCTTGAGTTATCTCTGTCCAACGATAAACTCGTTCAAGAAAACCAAGATCTTCGCGGTCAAATAGAAGAGCTTAAAAAAGATAAAGAAGAACTCAGTGAGAGTCTTAAGAGCTATTACACTGAGCTCAATGCAAGGCTCCAAAAGCTTGAGCCACAAGATATTGAAATTGAGGGAGTTAAGGGTTCTTCACAACCCGGTGAAAAAGAAGCCTACGATGAAGCTCTTAAATTCTTTCAAAATGCTGATTTAACAAGCGCGAATACAACCCTTACTGAATTTATTAATCGATACCCAAGTAGTCCCTACTGGCCCCTTGCAAAATATTGGCTAGCTAATACACAGTACGCTCAAAAAGATTACAAGCCAGCAATTGCTACTGCACAATCTTTAATCAAACGCTACCCCGAACATCCAAGAGTTCCCCCTTCCCTTTATACAATAGCAAGTTGCCAAGTAGAACTTGGTCAAAAGTCTGAAGCGCGCAAAACACTCGATTCCATCATCAAAAATTATCCAAATACTAAAGCTGCTGAAAATGCAGCAGCTTCATTATCTAAATTAAAGTAATGACCTCAATCGCTCATTTGTCCACCTTTGCACCACGTCAAGTTGGTGATGCAGCAGTCGTTCTTTTATCTGGCGGTTTAGATTCAGCAACTGTTTTAGCAATGGTAAAAAAGTTGGGCTATACACCATATGCTCTATCTTTTCGTTACGGCCAAAGGCACTCTTCGGAACTTGATGCAGCAAGCATTATTGCTAAAGAGTTTGGTGCAGTTAGGCATGAAATTATTGATCTTGATTTAAGTCGTTTTGGTGGCTCTGCTCTGACGGATTTACAAATAGAGTTACCAACTTCAAAAACAAATACTCCTCATCAAAATATTCCAATTACTTATGTACCCGCAAGAAATACAATCATGTTGTCTTGTGCACTTGGATGGATGGAAGCACTGAATGCTACGGATATTTTCTTTGGCGCTAATGCTGTCGACTATTCTGGATATCCTGATTGTCGCCCTGAATATGTCCAAGCTTTTGAACACATGGCCAATCTTGCCACACGTGTAGGTGTTGAGGAACACACCGTCAGAGTTCACGCTCCTATTATCAAAATGTCTAAAGGTGAAATCATTCAAACAGGCATTTCTTTAGGGGTGGACTTTTCTAAAACAGTTTCTTGTTATCAAGCAGATTCACATGGACATGCTTGCGGAATCTGCGAATCTTGCCGTCTACGTAAATTAGGTTTTGAGCAGGCGAATGTAGCCGATCCAACTCTCTATAAATCATAAGAATGCCTGACTTTACAGCCCTAGATCAATCCTTCATGCTAGAGGCTTTGCAATTAGCTCTTCAAGCAAGAGGTATTTCTGACCCTAATCCCAGAGTAGGTTGTGTCATTGTCAAACAAAACCAAATTATTGGTAAGGGCTTCACACAAAAAGCTGGAAGTCATCACGCCGAAGTTATGGCCTTACAAGATGCCAGGCACCATGGCTTTGATGTTCAAGGCTCGACCGTCTACGTAACACTTGAGCCATGCTGTCACTTTGGTAAAACTCCACCGTGCACTTTAGCCTTAGTTCAAGCAAGAGTTGCAAAAGTAATCATCGCAGCAGTCGATCCTAATCCTCTAGTCAGTGGAAAAGGAGTCCAAGAACTTCAAGCAAATCAAATCGAAGTTCAAACAGGCTTATTTGAATTACAAGCAATGATGCAAAATTTAGGATTTATGAAGCGAATGCGTGAGGGCTTACCTTGGGTGAGACTAAAAATAGCCTCAAGCATAGATGGCGTAACAGCCCTTCCAAATGGACAAAGCCAATGGATCACTAGTGAGGCTGCAAGGCATGATGGACATTTTTGGCGTGCACAAGCTAATATTCTGTTAACTGGTATAGGAACTGTACTCTCTGACAATCCTCAGTTAAATGTTCGGGGGATAGAAGTCCTGCAACAACCCCTTCGAGCAATCATTGACTCGAAATTAGACATCCCTCTTGATGCGCAAATTTTACAAAATGGAAAAACAATCATTTTCTGCGCAGAAGCTAAAAACGAACAAATGCAACAAAAATTAGCAATGTTAGGTGATATGGATGTTCGGGTAATAGAAATGCCAAATTCGTTTGGCAAGGTAGACTTACCAGGAGTAATGCAGTATCTAGCTCAAGAGCATAGTGCCAATGAAATACATGTTGAGGCTGGATTTAAACTAAACGGATCTCTGGTTCGTGAACAATGTGTAGATGAACTTTTAGTTTATTTAGCCCCCAAGCTTCTCGGGAATGGTTCTGGTCTGACCAATGTGGGTCCCCTATCAGCTTTGTCCGAAGCTTACACATGGAAGTTTATAGATCAACAATCCATCGGCAACGATATTCGTCTTCGTCTATTAAAAGTTCATTAAGCTCAAAGCGTTATACTTCAAGCTTATTTTTTCAAGATTTCAAATGAGAGTTATTTTGAGAACTGCAAATGTATGCCCTATGGTGGATAATATATAAATGTTTACAGGAATTGTTGCCGCAATAGGTCAAATTACTCAAGTCCATCCTTTAGGTGATGGCTTTCGCTTACGAATAAATGCAGGTCGTCTTGATTTAGCAGACGTTATCTTGGGAGATAGTATCGCTATCCAAGGTGCTTGCATGACCGTTGTCGAGCTAGATACCTTGAATAATGTCTTTGCAATTGATATTTCTGCAGAGTCAATCTCTAAAACGAGCGGCCTTGCACAAATTGGCCCAGTTAATCTTGAAAAAGCCTTGCGCTTTAATGATCGACTCGGTGGTCATCTTGTAAGCGGACATGTGGATGGTCTCGGAACAGTTGCAGAATTTGCAGTTGTTGCTCCCACTAATGAAGAGGATATTTCTAAAAGCTCATGGCACCTCGCTATTGATGTGCCATCTTCCTTATCAAAATACTTAGCCTATAAAGGTTCCGTTGTTGTCAATGGAACTTCGCTAACAGTGAACCGTGTAGAAGATTTACAGAATGCTTCAGGTCCATTTTCTCGGATTCATATAAATCTCATTCCACATACCCTTGAGAACACAACTTTGCAATATTTGACCGCTGGAAGCCAAGTCAATATTGAAGTTGATCTAATCGCTAGATACCTCGAAAGAATGTTAACCGTAGACCCTAATTTGGCAAAAGTATCATGACAAACGAAATTTCTTCTTTCTTGAGTCCAACATCTGAAATCATTGCGGACATGCGCGCTGGAAAAATGGTTATCCTAGTGGATGAGGAAGATCGCGAAAACGAAGGCGACTTAGTCATTGCTTCAGAACATGTAACAGCTGAAGCCATTAACTTTATGGCGCGTTTTGGTAGAGGACTAATTTGTTTAACCCTCACCAGAGAGCATTGTGAACAACTCAAACTTCCTTTGATGGTTCGCGATAACGGCACTTCAATGGGTACCAACTTTACTGTGTCCATTGAGGCTGCACAAGGCGTAACTACTGGTATTTCAGCAGCGGATCGTGCCCATACAGTTTTAACAGCGGTTGCTAAAGATGCTGGGCCACAAAGTATTGTTCAACCTGGACATATTTTTCCATTAATGGCACAACCCGGTGGAGTTTTAGTTCGATCAGGTCATACCGAAGCGGGTTGTGATTTAGCAGCATTAGCAGGTTGCCGTCCGTCCTCAGTTATTTGTGAAATTATGAATGATGACGGAACAATGGCTCGTCTACCCGACCTCATTGAATTTGTAAAATTACACAATCTCAAAATTGGTACCATTGTTGATTTGATTAAATATCGTAGTCAGCATGAAAGTATGGTCAAACGCATTGGCCAAAAATTATTTAAAACTGCTTGGGGTGATTTTTTAGGAACTCTCTATCAAGATGTTCCAAACCAACATTTGCATTTAGCGCTAGCTGTTGGCAAACCTAATCCCCAAGAAATTACTTTGGTGCGCGTTCATGAACCGACGATTATTTTGGATTTCTTAGACCAAGGTGAGAACTTTCATTCATGGCCACTAGATAAAGCTTTAGAAAAAATTGCTCAATCTACCTGTGGTGTAGCTGTTTTACTCAATGTAGATTCAGATAAATCTCTTTCACATCACTGGTTTAAAGAATTTGAATCTAAGTCAGATGAAAATCTCACTTCCCCTGCTATCCGCAAACATGACTTTAGAACCTATGGTATTGGTGCTCAAATTCTGAAGGATCAAGGTGTTGGCAAAATGCTTCTAATGAATAAACAAGGTCCACTATCAGGTATGGCAGCTTATCAGCTTGAAGTAGTTGGATATGTCGAAGCGAAGTAA
>Ga0164296_1001143_pt1 | contig 29155 bp, 29 predicted proteins | sample GEODES057metaG_FD_113533 | JGI IMG/M metagenome (GOLD analysis project Ga0164296, IMG submission 113533) | Dystrophic lake water microbial communities from Trout Bog Lake, Wisconsin, USA - GEODES057 metaG | ecosystem: Environmental > Aquatic > Freshwater > Lake | place: USA: Trout Bog Lake...
GCTGGATTTTTGACCAAGCGGTTGGTGGTGTTGTATTGCAGGGTATGGTGGCCCACGTCGACCTGGTAACTGGGTGACGTGGTCAAGGTGCGCAAGGTGGCGTCGTCGTAAGCAGCGTTCACCAACAAAGCCAAGTCGTGGGCGCTGGATTGGTTGCGGCTGGACAAACCGGTGGGCTCAATGTAGTGGGTGCTGCTCATGCCCAAAGTTTGTGCCTTGGCATTCATCAAACCGACAAAGTGTTCCAAGCCCCCCGGGAAAGTGCGCCCCAAAGCGTGGGCAGCTCGGTTCTCACTCGACATCAAGGCCAAGTGCAACAACTCACCCCGAGGCAAGGTGACGCCCACACGCAAGCGCGAACTGCTGCCCTTTTCGGTATCGACGTCGTCTTGGCTAATGGTGATGGGTTCGCTCATGTCCAACTTGGCTTCACTCAAAATGAAGCCGGTCATGAGCTTGGTCAGTGAAGCAATGGGCAGCACCGCGTGGTCATTTTTGCTGAGTAACACCTCATGGGTGTCTTGGTCAATCACCAGCGCCGCATTGGAGCGCAGGGCCAGTGGGTCTGGGGTTTTGTTCAAACCGGCGATTTGGCCAAAGCTGGGTTTGGTGGGGATCACCTTGCCAACGGCCTTGGAGATGGGGCGATGGGCCCGGGCTTTGCGCGCCTTGGCAGGCTGGGCTGTTGGGTTCGTCAGAACCGTCTGAGCCGTTTGGGTCGTTTGGGGTATCGAGTCGGCGGCCTGGAGTTGAAACGAAACGCTGGCTGTCAGGATGAAGGCCACCCAGCAGGCAAGGGGTTTGGCCATGGCGTTTCGTTTCATGCAGAGAACTCCGTTGGACTTAATGAGTAGATTTTGATCGAAAAGTCAAATAAATTCAACGACTTGCTAAATTTATCTCGACTCCAAGTTCAAATTATAAAGCCCAATTTCCCCTGATCAGCCCTGCGCCGCCACCCGATCGGCTTTGGAGTGCAATTTATTCAAGGCACTCAAGTACGCCTTGGCGGAAGCGACCACGATATCGGGGTCGGAACCCACGCCGTTCACCACCCGCCCGCTGTTTTGCAAGCGCACCGTGACCTCGCCTTGGCTCTCGGTTGAACCGCTGATGGCGTTGACCGAATAGAGCACCATTTCAGCCCCGCTTTTGACGTGGGATTCAATGGCTTTGAGCGAGGCATCGACGGGCCCATTGCCCTCAGATTCGCTTTTGACCTCTTGGCCCTGCACCGTAAAAACAATCGACGCAGACGGTTTTTCGCCGGTTTCGCTGCGCTGACTCAAAGACACGAAGGCGAATTCATCGTTGTCAGCGGCCACGCTTTCTTCGCTGACCAAGGCCAAGATGTCTTCGTCAAAAATCTCGCTTTTGCGGTCAGCCAATTCTTTGAACTTGGCAAAGGCGTGGTTGATCTCTTGTTCGCTGTCCAAGCTCACCCCCAAGTCTTGCAAGCGTTGCTTGAAGGCGTTGCGGCCACTCAATTTACCCAAGACAATTTTGTTGGCCGACCAACCCACGTCTTCGGCGCGCATGATTTCATAGGTATCGCGGGCCTTCAAAACGCCGTCTTGGTGAATGCCAGACGCATGGGCAAAGGCATTGGCGCCAACCACGGCCTTGTTGGGTTGCACCACAAAGCCCGTGGTTTGACTCACCATTCGACTGGCCGCCACAATGTGGACAGGGTCAATGTTGAGGTCCAAACCAAAGTAATCGCGGCGGGTGCGCACCGCCATCACCACTTCTTCCAAAGAACAATTGCCAGCGCGTTCGCCCAAACCGTTGATGGTGCATTCAATTTGACGAGCACCGCCAATTTTGACACCGGCCAAGGAGTTGGCCACTGCCATGCCCAAGTCGTTGTGGCAATGCACCGACCAAATGGCCTTGTCGGAATTAGGCACACGTTCGCGCAAGGTCTTGATGAAGTTGCCGTACAACTCTGGCACCGCGTAACCCACGGTGTCGGGGATGTTCAGGGTCGTTGCACCTTCGTTGATGACGGCCTCTAAGACGCGGCACAAAAAGTCCACATCGCTGCGGTAACCGTCTTCGGGGCTGAATTCAACGTCAGCCACCAAGTTTCGGGCAAAGCGCACCGACTGCTTGGCTTGCTCCAAGACCTGCTCGGGCGTCATGCGGAGCTTCTTTTCCATGTGCAAGGCCGAGGTTGCAATGAAGGTGTGAATGCGGGCGCTGTTGGCGCCTTTCAAGGCTTCAGCAGCGCGGGCAATGTCGCGGTCATTGGCGCGTGACAAGGAGCAGATGGTCGAGTCTTTGATGTTGTTGGCGATCAGCTGCACGGCGTCAAAGTCGCCATTGCTGGAGGCGGCAAAACCGGCTTCGATCACGTCCACCTTCAAGCGCTCCAATTGACGGGCGATGCGCAGTTTTTCATCCTTGGTCATGGAGGCGCCGGGCGATTGTTCGCCGTCGCGCAAGGTGGTGTCAAAAATGATCAATTTATCGGCCATGGTTTTCTCCCAAAAAATCTTAAAAATAATCAACAAAAAAGCCCGCTGCGTTGAGGCTGGCGGGCTTGAGGTTCAGTGTGGAAAAAGTTAGCGTCAGCCCGCCTTGCTCAGTGCAAATGCCACTAGGGATAGCAGGGCGAAGGACATCAAAGCCACTTGTTGCAAACGGCGAGCAGCCACGGCATCACGCATAGCGATGGCCTGTGTGTTGGCAGGTCGTGAGTGGAAGAAGGACTTCATAGGCTTGACTCTATCACAAAATAAAACGCCTGTTTTTATTTGTGCAAACCTTCTTCGTCGGGCTCGTCGGTGGAGGTGCTGATGACGCTGACACGCAGGCCTTTGTAACGGCGCACGCCATAAATCACATAGCCACTCAAGGCATAAGCAATGAACAAGCCGAGCAGCACCACGGGAGGATAAATGTAGATGACCGAAATCAGCAAGGCGATCAAGACGATGACGGCGAAGGGCACGCTCTTTTTAATGTGAAATTCTTTGAAGCTGTAAAACGGCAAGTTGGTGACCATGGTGAGGCCCCCAAACAGCATCACCGAGAACGTGATCCAAGTCATTTGCGACCAAGTGAAGAAGGCATTCTCGCCGGGATGCACACCGGCTTCGGTGGTCACCCAAATCAAACAGGCCACCAGTGCAGCGGCGGCGGGGGAAGGCAAGCCCTGAAAATAACGCTTGTCCACCACCGCGGTGTTGACGTTAAAGCGCGCCAAGCGCAGGGCCGCGCAGGCACAAAAGACGAAGGCGGCAATCCAGCCCCAACGACCCAAGCCTTTCAAGGACCACTCATAGGCAATCAAGGCCGGCGCGGCGCCAAAAGACACCATGTCGGCCAACGAATCCATTTGCTCGCCAAAGGCGCTTTGGGTATTCGTCATGCGGGCAACTCGACCATCGAGGCTGTCGAGCACCATCGCATAAAAAATACCCAAAGCGGCTTGATCAAACTGCCCATTCATCCCCATGACGGTGGCATAAAAGCCCCCCGACAAGGCCGCCAGGGTGAATAAGTTGGGCAGCACATAGATGCCCTTGATGCGTTTCGGTTGGGCCGATGTGGCCCCCTCGTGCGCGCCCCCTTCCGCGTTCGACGCAAGGTCTGAACGGGTGGAAGGCGCAGGCACCTGGGAGGTCGGTTTTTCCGAATGTGGCATCAGGGGATCTTAGTTGCGGCTTTGGTCCACCAATTTGTTCTTGGCAATCCAAGGCATCATGGCGCGCAGTTGGCCGCCGACTTTTTCAATCGAATGGTCAGCGGTGTTGCGGCGGCGAGCGGTCATGCTGGGGTAGTTCAAGCGACCTTCTTGGATGAACATCTTGGCGTAGTCGCCGTTTTGGATGCGCTTCAAGGCGTGGCGCATGGCCGCGCGCGATTGGTCGTTGATGACTTCAGGACCGGTCACGTACTCGCCGTATTCGGCGTTGTTGGAGATCGAGTAATTCATGTTGGCGATGCCACCTTCATAAATCAGGTCGACGATCAACTTCAGTTCATGCAGGCATTCAAAGTACGCCATTTCAGGCGCGTAGCCGGCTTCCACCAAGGTTTCGTAACCCATCTTGATGAGTTCAACCGCACCCCCGCACAACACGGCTTGTTCGCCGAACAAGTCGGTTTCGGTTTCTTCTTTGAAGTTGGTTTCAATGATGCCGGCTTTGCCGCCCCCATTGGCCATGGCGTAGCTCAAAGCCAAGTCACGGGCCTTGCCGCTCTTGTCTTGGTGCACCGCCACCAGGTGGGGCACGCCACCGCCTTGGGTGTAGGTGTTGCGCACGGTGTGGCCAGGGGCCTTGGGCGCCACCATCCAAACGTCCAAGTCAGCGCGGGGCATGACTTGGTTGTAATGCACGTTGAAGCCGTGGGCGAAAGCCAAAGAAGCGCCTTGCTTGATGTTGGGGGCCACGTTGTTGGTGTACACCTCGCCGATTTGCTCATCGGGCAACAAGATCATGACCACGTCAGCGGCCTTCACAGCGTCGTTGACCTCCATCACGGTCAAGCCGGCTTTGCCCACCTTGTCCCATGAAGCGCCGCCTTTGCGCAGACCGACCACGACCTTCACGCCGCTGTCGTTCAAATTTTGCGCGTGGGCGTGGCCTTGTGAGCCGTAGCCAATGATGGCAACGGTCTTGCCTTTGATCAGGCTCAGGTCACAGTCTTTGTCGTAAAAAACTTTCATACTTTTCTCCAAAAAATTTTGTTAAGTGGTCTTTTAAAAAGGTCAGATTGACACAGATTAACTTCAGGCGCGCAGGATTCTCTCACCTCGGCCAATGCCGCTAGAGCCGGTGCGCACCGTCTCCAAGATGGCTGTGCGGTCGATCGCTTCCAAGAACGCGTCGTTCTTGGATTGATCGCCCGTCAGCTCAATGGTGTAGCTTTTTTCGGTCACATCGATGATGCGGCCCCGGAAAATATCGGCCATGCGCTTCATTTCTTCGCGCTCTTTGCCCACAGCCCGAACCTTGACCATCATCAGCTCGCGCTCGGTGTAAGCGCCTTCGCTGAGGTCAACGACTTTGACCACTTCAATGAGGCGGTTCAGGTGTTTGGTAATTTGCTCAATGACGTCGTCCGAACCCGTGGTTTGGATGGTCATGCGTGACAGCGATGGGTCTTCGGTTGGCGCCACCGTGAGCGACTCGATGTTGTAGCCGCGCGCTGAGAACAGGCCGACGACGCGGGACAAGGCGCCCGCTTCGTTTTCAATTAAAACTGCAATGATGTGTTTCATGATGAGATTCCTCTTTTCGCCGCCCTCCCCGAGCCACGGTAATGGCCCGGCTTGGCGGTCAATAGATTCGTCTTAAATTAAGTGGGGTTGATAAAGAAGCCAATCAGGTGGCCCATGAGGCGGCTAGGGGGTGTTTCACAAATCCTCGGAGCCGAGCAACATTTCAGTGATGCCCTTGCCGGCTTGCACCATCGGGAAGACGTTTTCAGTCGGGTCCGTGCGGAAGTCCAAGAACACCGTGCGGTCTTTCAACTTGCGGGCTTCGCGCAAGGCGGGCTCAACGTCTTCAGGGCGCTCAATCAGCATGCCCACGTGGCCATAGGCTTCAGCCAGCTTGACAAAATCGGGCAGGGCGTCCATGTAGCTGTGGCTGTAACGGCCTGAATATTCAATTTGTTGCCACTGACGCACCATGCCCAAATAGCGGTTGTTCAAAGAACAAATGATGATGGGCGTGTTGTATTGAAAGCAAGTGGACAATTCTTGAATGTTCATCTGCACCGAGCCTTCGCCGGTGATGCAAAAAACCTCGCTGTCGGGCTTGGCCAACTTGATGCCCATGGCATAGGGGATGCCCACGCCCATGGTGCCCAATCCGCCTGAGTTGATCCAACGACGGGGCTCGTCAAAGCGGTAGTATTGCGCGGCCCACATTTGGTGCTGGCCCACATCGGAGGTGATGTAGGTGTCGGTGCCCTTGGTCATTTCCCACAAGGTTTGAACGACCTTTTGGGGCTTGATGACGTCGCCGTTGCCCAAGCTGAACTTCAGGCAATCCTTTTTGCGCCAGCCTTCAATCGTGTCCCACCAAGCGCCGAGGGCAGCGGGGTCGGGTTTTTGAGTGACTTCGCGCAACATGCCGAGCATTTCGGTCAGCACGTCTTTCACATCGCCCACGATGGGAATGTCCACCTTGACGCGCTTTGAAATGCTCGAGGGGTCGATGTCGATATGAATGATTTTGCGTTCGTTTTGCGCAAAGTGCTTGGGGTTGCCGATCACGCGGTCGTCGAAACGCGCGCCAACAGCCAACAAAACATCGCAGTTTTGCATGGCATTGTTGGCTTCAACGGTGCCGTGCATGCCCAGCATGCCCAAGAATTTAGGGTCGGAAGCCGGGAAGGCCCCCAAGCCCATCAAGGTGTTGGTGACGGGGTAGCCCAATTGGTTGGCCAAAGCCCGCAACTCGTCGGAGGCGTTGCTCAACAGCACGCCGCCGCCGGTGTAGATGTAAGGCCGTTTGGCGGCCAACAACAGTTGCAAGGCTTTGCGAATTTGCCCGCCGTGGCCTTTGCGCACGGGGTTGTAGGAGCGCATTTCAACGGTTTCTGGGTAGCCGTTGTAGGGCACTTGCTTGAAGGAAACGTCCTTGGGAATGTCCACCACCACGGGGCCAGGGCGACCGGTGCGGGCAATGTGAAAGGCCTTCTTCAAGGTCAGCGCCATGTCACGAGCGTCTTTGACCAAGAAGTTGTGTTTGACGATGGGGCGGGTAATGCCCACGGTGTCACATTCTTGGAAAGCGTCCAGGCCAATCGCGGGGGTAGGCACCTGTCCGCTGATGATGACCATGGGAATGCTGTCCATGTAGGCGGTTGCGATGCCGGTCACGGCGTTGGTCAGGCCGGGGCCGGAAGTGACCAAGGCCACGCCGACTTCACCCGTGGCGCGGGCAAAACCGTCGGCCGCATGAACCGCCGCTTGTTCGTGTCGCACCAACACGTGCTGAATGGTGTCTTGTTTGTACAGCGCGTCGTAAATGTGCAAAACAGCGCCGCCGGGATAGCCCCAGAGGTATTGCACATTTTCAGCCTGCAAGGCTTTGACCAGAATTTCCGCGCCTCGAAGTTCGAGGGCCTCGGTCGATGAAGAGGTGTTTGAAGTCGTTTCCATGATGAACCTTTGTGATTTTCTCTAACGAAAAACCTTGGGTGCCTCTTCCCTGACTCTCATGAAGCCGGGTCGAGACTTAAAGCCACAGCCATGGGCGTGAAATGATTTTCCGCCGGACGGTGACTCGTTTGCCTTTGATTCGGGCCGCCATTATGACACCTTTGATAACGCCATGGTCTCGAACGGTACGCCCAAGCGGGCACCTAGCGCTTGAAACGGCGCACTTGAGTGCCATAATTCGCGCACTTTGGCCACTGAACTTGAACTTTCGAACTTTCTGAAGTCCGCTGAGAAACGGGCTTTTAAACGTTCCTACTACCACGTTCGCAACGAGGAAGCGGCGCTCGACATCGTGCAAGACAGCATGATGAAGTTGTGTGAGCACTATGGTGACAAGCCCGTGGAAGAGTTGCCCATGCTCTTCCAACGCATTTTGTCGAACTGCACGTTGGATTGGTTCAGGCGCCAAAAAACCAGAAATGCGCTGTTTTCGAATTTGGGTGATTTTGAATCAGCCAACGAAGAAGACAATTTCGACCTGCTGGAGTCCTTCAACAGCGACTCTGATGCGGGTGCCAGCGCGAGCGCTGAAACCTTGACCGATCGGGCACAGGTTTTGCATGCCATTGAGTTGGAAATATTAAATTTACCGGCGCGTCAACGAGAAGCCTTCCTCATGCGTTATTGGGAGGAAATGGACGTCGCAGAGACTGCGGCGGCCATGGGCTGCTCGGAAGGCAGCGTCAAAACGCACTGTTCTAGGGCAGTGCAGGCGCTTTCAAAAGCTTTAAAGAGCAAAGGATTAGGACTATGAATCACATTGCCGCACCCCTCAGCGATTGGAACAGCACTTCCATCGCCCTTGACGAGCAGGACGTTTTTGCCCGGCGCGTGGTGGCTCGTCTGTCCGATTCATCGCAAGAACTGCCCTACGACATCAGCGAACGCCTGCGTGCGGCGCGCGTTCAGGCTTTGGCCAAGCGCAAAGCGACCGCCCCGGTGGCCCAAACGGCCTCCGCCCCCAGCGTGCTGCAACAAGGCAACAGCGCCACTTTGGGCCAAGGCGGTCCTGATTTTGGATGGCTCAGCGGCTTGGGCGCCCTGCTCCCTTTGCTGGCCTTGGTTGCGGGGCTGATGTTCATTCAAACCTTCCACGACAGCCGCCACGCCACCGACTTGGCCGAGGTTGACGTTGCCCTGCTCACAGACGACCTGCCCCCCCAAGCCTATTCTGACCCCGGGTTTTTGCAATACTTAAAACACCAAAACAGCTTGGAACGCTGAAGTTTCACTGAAGTCCTTTAGACTCAGTCTTTCCATGTTGGTGCTTGCTGTCCCCTTTTCATTCAAACCTGTTCCTGACCCTTCCCAGCGGGAACGGGGGTTGTGCGTCACCTCCTCGTTGACGGTCCAGCGGTTTCGCGCCCTTTCGTGGGTTCTCTCAGGGGTCTTTTCATTGGCCCTTCTCCTTCTGTCGGGTATGGCGCCCGCCAGGGCGCAAACCCAAACACCCCTTCCCGCCTTGAGCACTTCCGCCCCTGCTTGGCAAGATCTGACGTCTGAACAACAACTGGCGCTGGCCCCCTTGGCCTCCTATTGGCCCCAACTCAGCGCCTTGCGCAAGCGGAAATGGTTGGCGGTATCCAGTCACTTCGACCAGATGTCTGATGAGGAAAAGGCCAAGCTGCACGACCGCATGACGGATTGGGCCCAACTCAGTGCACAAGAACGCACCCAAGCGAGACTGAATTTTGCGGCCGCACCAAAGTTGAGCAACGATGCGAAGCTGGCGCATTGGGAAGCCTACCAATCTCTGAGCGCCGAAGACCGCGAAAAATTTGTCAAAGACGCCAGCCCCAAGCCCACCGGCGCAGCCATTGTCATCAAACCCGTCCCGGCCCAAAAGCTGACCACTTTGCCAGATGCCTCTAAATCGACCCGGTCCAACACGACTCAACTGCTTAAAATTAAAGCCACCGCCAAAATCGACGTGAATGCCAACCTGTTGAATTCACACACCCTTTTGCCAAAAGCCAAGCCCCTTTGACCCGCTCCCCAGATTTTGAAACGGCCAAGCCCACCTTGCTGGCCCCTAAACTCAGCCGCCGCATGGCCTGCTGGGTGTATGAAGGCATTTTGATGTTTGGCGTGGTTTTTTTGGCCGGCTACCTCTACAGCGCCCTGAACCAAATTCGCAACGCCTTGGACAACCGCTGGGGCCTGATGGCCTTTTTGTTTTGGGTCATCGGCATTTATTTCACTTGGTTCTGGTCCAAGGGCCAAACCTTGGCGATGAAAACCTGGCACCTGCGTTTGGTCGATGCGAACGGACAAAACACCTCGCAAGCGCGTGCTTTTGGTCGGTACCTGCTCAGTTGGATTTGGTTTTTGCCGCCTTTGGCCCTTTTGAGCCCATTCGTTTTCACGACCCTGGAAGCGGCTGGTTGCGTGATCTTGTGGGTGGTCATTTGGGCCCTCGCCAGCCGTCTTCGGACGGACAAACAGTTCTGGCACGATGCTTGGGCCGGTACGCGTTTGGTTGCTGCGGATGAGCCCAATCGGCCAACTGACCTCAGCCCTGAAGTACCCGCAAAAGTACCCCAAAAAACCGCCGCTTAAACCATGTCCCCGACTGTCGCCCCTGCCCCTTGTGCATTCTCATTGGCCGTTTATTGTGGTTCGCGACCGGGCGTCCTGCCCGCCTACAAAAACCTGGCGCAAACGGTCGGCCATTGGATCGGCCAGCAGGGTGGGCAGCTCGTGTACGGGGGTGGCAACAATGGCCTGATGGGCGTGGTGGCCAACGCGACGCATGAGGCCGGTGGTCGGGTGGTGGGCATCATTCCAGAAGCCTTGGTCGGCAAAGAGGTGGCCAAAGAAGATTGCGACGAGTTGCACGTGGTCGACAACATGCACCAGCGCAAAAGCATGATGGCCGAACGGGCCGATGCCTTTTTGGTCATCCCCGGCGGGATTGGCACAATGGAAGAAATGTTCGAGGTCTGGACCTGGCGGCAGCTGGGTTACCACAACAAACCCATTGGGCTACTCAACACCCATGGGTTTTTCGATGGCTTGATCGGGTTCATGAACCACACCGTCGAACAGGGGTTTTTGAGCCCCTCTCAGCTCGATTTGATTCAAATCAGCGATGAAGCGCTGCCTTTGTTGGCACGCTTGACCGCCTCGATTTCAAAAAATCAGCCCAGCCACATGGACTTGAGCGAAATTTAAATCGCGGCTTCGTCTTGTTCGCCCGTGCGGATGCGCACCACGCGGTCAACCGAGGTCACGAAAATTTTGCCATCGCCAATTTTGCCCGTGTGCGCCGCCTTGATGATGGCGTCCACACACAAATCAACCTGCTCTGTTTGAACAACCAATTCAATTTTGATTTTGGGCAAAAAATCAACCACATACTCGGCGCCCCGGTACAACTCGGTATGGCCCTTTTGACGCCCGAATCCCTTCACTTCGGTGACCGTTAATCCGGTCACCCCCGAATCGGCCAAGGCGGCTCTCACTTCTTCTAATTTGAAGGGCTTGATGATGGCGATGATGAGTTTCATAAGGTGTCCTTTCAGGATCTGAATTGGCTGGTGATAGGGTAACGCCAATCTTTGCCAAAAGAGCGGTGGGTCACACGGATGCCTACCGGGGCCTGACGCCGTTTGTATTCATTGATTTTGATCAAGCGCGTGACCCGCTCCACATCGGCTTTGGGCAAGCCACTGGCGATGATGGATTCAATGGATTCATTGTTTTCCATGTACCGCTCCAAGATCTCATCCAAGACCTCGTAGGGAGGCAGGCTGTCTTGGTCTTTTTGGTCGGGACGCAGTTCGGCACTGGGTGGACGCGTGATGATGCGCTCGGGAATGGGTTCTTGGCCTGTTCCATAGGGGTCGTGTGCATTGCGCCACCAAGCCAGGTCAAAAACGGTGGTTTTGGCCACGTCTTTGATGACCGCAAAGCCACCCGCCATGTCGCCATACAAGGTGCAATAACCCGTGGCCATTTCGCTTTTATTGCCCGTGGTTAAAACCAAAGCACCAAATTTGTTCGACAAGGCCATCAACAAAGTACCCCGAATGCGGGCTTGGATGTTTTCTTCGGTGGCATCTTCAGCCAGGCCTTTGAAGTCAGACGCCAACGAGGCCTTGAAGGCATCGAACTCAGGAACGATCGACAGTTCGTCGTAGCGCACGTTCAAACGGGCGGCCATGTCCCGTGCGTCCAGCCAAGAGATGTCGGCCGTGTAGGGCGAGGGCATCATGACCGCGCGGACTTTGTCGGCCCCCAAAGCGTCGACCGCAATGGCCAAAACCAATGCCGAGTCAATGCCGCCGGACAAACCCAAGAGCACGCTGGGAAAACCATTCTTGGTCACGTAGTCGCGCACGCCCAACACCAAAGCATCCCAAAGGTCGGCTTCGGGGCTGCGCTCAGGCGCCACCGAGCCGTTCACCCAAATCCCAGGCTGATTTGAATCGCTGGATTTTTCAAAACCCAGCTGCATCTTGATTTCTTGGAATGAAGGCGCCAGGGCCGCCAATTCACCATGGGCTTGGACGGCAAAAGACGCCCCGTCAAACACCACCTCGTCTTGCCCCCCCACCAAGTGGGCATAAATCAAGGGCAAGTTCACAGCGCGGGCGCATTCCGCCATGCGGCTTTGTCGTTCATGGGTTTTGCCCACATGGAAGGGCGAGGCGTTCAAGACGGCCAACATTTCAGCGCCGGCCGCTTTGGCCTCTTCTGCAGGGGCATCAAACCAGGCGTCTTCGCAAATCAGCAACCCCACTTTCACGCCCGCCACCTCAAAAACAGTGGCCGATTGGCCCGGCACAAAATACCGGCGCTCATCGAACACTTGGTAATTGGGCAATTCCCTTTTGGCATAAGTCGCGACGACACGGCCTTCGCTCAACACCGTGGCCGAGTTGGTGCATTGAGCCACCGACAAAGAGCGCGCAAAAGCGGCATTCAGTGGAGAATGACCGGGGGAAGTTGGAGGAGGGGCTGCGGCGGTGGTCGTTACCAAACGAGCGGGGTGCCCCACCACCACAAACAAACCCGGCAAGTCGGCCAACGCCTGCGAAACTTGGGCCAGCGCCAAATCGCAGGCCGCCAAAAAAGAGGGGCGTAAAAAAAGATCTTCAGCCGCGTAGCCGGCGATCGACAATTCAGGGGTAAGCACCAAGCGGGCCCCTTGCGCATAGGCGCTGCGGGCTGCTTGGATAATTCGCTGGGCATTGCCCGTCAAATCACCCACGACGAAGTTAAGCTGAGCGACGCAAATGGAAAGAGTCATGAGTGCCAATAAAAGTCCAAACGATTATCGCATTGAGGTTGCCCAATCGATGCTCGACATTCCGGCAGAAGCTTGGAATGGCTTGCTGGCCGTGCAAAGTGTCCCGACGCCTTTCATGCGCCATGAATACCTCAGCGCATTAGAAACCAGCGAGAGCGCCACCACCGCTACCGGCTGGACGCCGCAAGTGTTGACCATGTGGGCGCCTTTGCCCAGCCAAAAGCTACTGGGCGCCTGCGTGATTTACCTCAAAACCCACTCTTACGGCGAGTACGTATTCGATTGGGCCTGGGCCCGCGCCTACCAAGAGCACGGCCTGCCCTATTACCCCAAGGCCGTCCTGTCGGTGCCCTTCACGCCGGTGCCCGGTAGCCGCTTGCTGGCCATTGATGCCGAGCGGCGCGAGCAGCTGTTGGCAGAGGCCTTGCGCCTGTGTGAGGGGTGGGGGGTTTCATCTTTGCACCTGTTGTTTGGCAGTGCCGAAGACATGGCCGTCAGCCAAACATGGGCGTTGATGCCGCGCCACACGGTGCAGTTTCACTGGCTCAACCGCCAACCAGAACCTTACCGAGACTTTGATGACTTCTTGAACAGCTTGAACCAAGAAAAGCGCAAAAAAATTCGACAAGAGCGACGCAAAGTCACCGAAGCAGGCGTGACTTTTCGATGGGCCCAAGGCAGTGACATTTCCCCAACCGATTGGGCGTTTTTTTACCAATGCTACGAGCGAACTTACCTGGAGCATGGCAATGCGCCCTATTTGAGTCGCGCCTTTTTTGAAGCACAAGCCGCCCTGCAACCCGAATCGTGGTTGTTGTTCATTGCCGAGCGCGACCAAAAACCCATTGCCAGCAGCTTGATAGGGCTCTTGCAAAATGGCTCGAGTCAAGTGGCCTATGGCCGTTATTGGGGGGCTTTGGAGCGGGTCGATTGCCTGCATTTCGAGGCTTGCTATTACCAACCCTTGGCTTGGTGCATCGCGCACCAATTTGACCGTTTTGAGGGAGGCGCCCAGGGCGAGCACAAAATGGCGAGGGCCTTGATGCCCGTCAACACCAGCAGCGCCCACTGGTTGGCCCACCCCGCTTTTGCAGAGGCGGTGGGCCGATTTTTAGAGCGAGAAACCGAAGGGGTCTCCAACTACCTCGAACATTTGAACGAGCGAAACCCGTTCAAACAAGCTTAGGTTAACCAAGCTTTGAGGCTGATTGCGCTTTCTGCGCTTTTTAGGCTTTCTTGGCCGCGTTGAAATTCTTGATGCCGTCCATGATTTCTGCCTTGGCGGCCTCGACGCCTTCCCAACCCAAGACCTTCACCCACTTGCCGGGTTCGAGGTCTTTGTAGTGCTCAAAGAAATGGGCAATCTGCTTCAAACGCAAAGGGTTGATGTCTTCGGGCTTTTGCCACTGCGAGTAGATCGACAAAATTTTGTCGGTCGGCACGGCCAACACCTTGCCGTCCACGCCGCCTTCGTCTTCCATCTTCAAAATGCCCAAAGCGCGGCAAGGCACCACCACACCGGGGAACAGGGGGAAGGGCGTGATCACCAAGACATCCACGGGGTCGCCATCGCCGCTCAGGGTTTGGGGCACATAACCGTAGTTGGTGGGGTAGTGCATGGCCGTGCTCATGAAGCGGTCCACAAAAATGGCGCCCGATTCCTTGTCCACCTCGTACTTAACGGGGTCGGCATTCATCGGGATTTCGATGACCACGTTGAACTGTTCGGGTGGGTTCTTGCCAGCGGATACGAGATTGAGTGACATGGATTGGGTAGAGAAGTGATTAAAACGCGTTCATTTTACTGGGCATCGACTTTCACCCAGCTTGCAAGGCGGGCGGGAAGGCACTGAAAAGGACATCTGGAAAAGGGACATCTGGGAAAGTGTTGAAAGGGTTAAGCGATGGGGCAACGAGATTAAGCCTAAGTGACTTAAGCCTAAGTGACTCCAAATGGCCGCTCAGAGGGTTAATATTCGCGCATGTCCGAACGCTTTGCCCCTGTGACGCCCGCTCTGCCGCATGAGGCGCCCGCGGCCACCGCCTCGCCCCCCCCTTCCGAACAGACCGTTCGGTCGATTCCCCTGGTCGACTTGCGCCACGTCAAGCCTAAAAACCCGCTGCCCACCACGCAGCCAACGCTCTTGCCGAATGGGCTTCTGAAAGACCCACTGCGGCGCCCTTTGCGCGATTTGCGCATCAGCGTGACCGATCGCTGCAACTTCCGGTGTAGCTATTGCATGCCCAAAGAGGTGTTTGACAAAGACTACGCCTATTTGCCGCACCAGTCGCTTTTGAGCTTTGAAGAAATCACCCGACTGGCCCGCTTGTTTTTGTCGCATGGCGTGCAAAAAATCAGACTCACAGGCGGAGAGCCGTTGTTGCGGAAGAACATCGAAGTTTTGATTGCCCAACTGGCCGAGCTCCGCACCCTGGAAGGTCGCCCGCCAGAAATCGCCCTGACCACCAACGGCAGTTTGCTGGCCCGAAAAGCCGCTGGACTAAAAGCAGCCGGTTTGAACCGCGTCACCATCAGCTTGGATGGGTTGGACGACGCGGTCTTTCGCCAAATGAACGATGTGGACTTTCCGGTGGCCGATGTGTTGGCCGGCATCCAAGCCGCTCAAGACGCTGGGCTGGGCGAGAAGCTCAAGGTCAATATGGTGGTCAAACGGGGCACCAACGACCACCAAATTTTGCCGATGGCCCGCCACTTCCGTGGCAGCGGTGTGCAACTGCGCTTCATCGAGTACATGGATGTGGGCAGCACCAATGGCTGGCGCATGCACGAGGTCTTGCCCTCGCGTGAGGTCATTGCCCGTTTGCAAACGGCCTTCCCCTTGGTGCCGCTGGAGGCCCAAGCCCCCGGGGAAACCGCGCAGCGTTGGGGCTACGCCAACGAACAAGGGGTATTCGACCCCCAACTCGGCGAGGTGGGGGTGATCAGCAGCGTCACCCAGGCTTTTTGCGGCGACTGCAACCGCGCCCGGTTGACCACCGAAGGCCAACTCTACCTGTGCTTGTTCGCCAACCAAGGCCATGACTTGCGTGGCCTGTTGCGCGCAGGCGCCGACGACACGGAAGTGGCCAGCGCCATCGGCCATATTTGGCAAGGCCGAGAGGACCGTTATTCGCAAATTCGACACGAGATGCGGGCCTCAGCACCAGCCGAGAGCGATCAACCGACTGCCGAAAAACGCCGGGTGGAAATGAGTTACATCGGGGGTTGAGGGCTTGGCGCATCCGCATCACTTGGACCCCTTGCAACACCTGACCGGCTTGGTGCTGGCGGGCGGCGAAGGTCGACGCCTGGGCCAAGAAAAAGGCTTGGCCCTTTGGCAGGGCCAGCCTCTGGCTCTAAGGGCACTTGAACGGCTTCGGCCCCAAGTCAAAACCATCGCGCTGAATGTGAACCGCTGTTTCGATGTTTACGCCCCATGGGGCGTGCCCCTTTGGCGCGACAACGGCATCGACCGCCCAAAGGCTCAAACCAGTCAAACCGGCCAACCTAGCCAAACAAATCAAATGGGCCTCCAAGAGGGGCCTTTGAAAAGCGCTTCAGCAAGCACCTTAATCAGCCCCTCAAGCAGCCCCTCACGCAGCCCCTCACCCGACCCTTTGATGGGGCCCTTGGCGGGCGTGCTCGCGGGCCTGCTGAATATGCAAACCGAGTGGTTGCTGACCGTCCCTTGCGACGCGCCCTTGTTTCCGCTTGATTTGGCCCAACAATTTTGCTCGGCCTTGAACGCGCCCGATGCGCCGCCTGCGCGGGCGGCCTTCGCCTGCACCGCGCCGAACGGCGAAGATAAACACCCCGTGATGGCGCTGATACACCGAGACTTGGCCCCCAGCCTGGCGCAGTTTCTGGCCCAGGGTGAGCGCCAAGTGGGTCTGTGGTTGGCACAACAAAAGGCGTTGCCCGTGGTGTTCGCCGATGCGCAGGCCTTTGCCAATGTCAACACCCCTTCTGAGTTAGAAGCTGGTTTGACACCTGCCTGAATCTGCGCAGCCACCTAGGCCGATAACGCCTTGTTCACGCCGTCGTTCGCCAATTCGTCGGCACGCTCGTTGCCCGGGTCGCCGGCATGGCCTTTGACCCAGCGCCAATCAATTTTGTGCCCGCTTGTGGTGACCAACTGGTCGAGTTGTTGCCACAAATCCACATTCTTGACGGGCTGTTTGGCCGCTGTCTTCCAACCCCGGACCTTCCAACCGTGGACCCACTCGGTGATGCCCTTGCGGACATATTCGCTGTCTAAAAACAGGGTCACTTCGCAGGGGCGTTTCAAGGCTTGCAAGGCCTGAATCACCGCCATCATTTCCATTCGGTTGTTGGTGGTGTTCAATTCGCCGCCAAACAACTCCTTTTGCTGCGCCCCGGATCGGAGCACCACGCCCCAGCCACCTGGGCCTGGGTTGCCTTTGCAAGCACCGTCGGTATAAATGACCACAGAATTCATGTTTTCGTCTACAGATTAAGGTTTGAATGGCCCGACTCTTGTCTGGCTGCGGGCAGTCCAGTCGCCCGGGTGCTCGATGGCACGCGGACTGACTTTTTCCAAGCCGGGCCCATCAGGCGCATGCCGTGCACTTTTTTGACGGCCACCATGCAATAAACCGCGCCAAAAATCGGCCAACCCCGTCGGCCCCAAGCGTCCAAATAGGCCGTGTTGTCAAGCCATCCCTGCCGGCTCATCGGCAATCGATAGCCCCCCAAGTCGGTCGATTCCACTTCAAAACTGAGCAAGTGCAACCAATCTCGCAAGCGCCAAGTGCCCAACCATTCGCCGGTCACCGGAACAAACGGTTCGCTCAAGCCCCATTTAGAAAGTCCCATTGACAGGCTTTGCCTGAGGCCCCACAAGCTGTTGGGGTTGAAACAAGTGATGACCAAGCGCCCTTCGGGCACCAAGACGCGGGCGGCCTCACGCAAGGCGGCGTGCGGATCGGTGGTCAACTCCAAGGTGTGGGGCATGACGACCAAATCCAGGCTGGCCTCGGAAAAAGGAAGGGCCGCCAAGTCGCAATAGAGGTTGGGCTTGACCTCGCTGGGTGCATCCAAGGCCAACCAGCGATGGGGCATCCGGTTGGCAGCCAGGGCGTCGATCTCAGGTAGCCCGAGTTGCAAGCCATGAAAGCCAAAAATGTCAGCCACCGACACATTCAACTGAGCCTGCTCCCAAGCCAGCAAATACTGACCCGGGGGCGTTTGCAACCAATCAGAAAGTGAATTCATTGACCTGGGGACACCGTTTAAACAGCCCGCAGTTTAAGGCCCTTGGGCGTCTGAAGGGTGACTCCTGGCCGTTCAAAGGTGGGAATAAAGAGCGGCTTTCTATAATCCTTTAAAACGCCAATAACCATGACCTTGTCCCGCCCTGAATCCAGCCACATCCTGACGCCTTTGCCGGCCTTCAGCGACAACTACTTGTGGTTTTTGCAAAATGACCAGCAAGCCTTGGTGGTTGATCCAGGCGATGCTCAACCAGTTTTGGCCTTCTTATCTGAGCACCCTGCTCTGCAATTGGGGGCGATTTTGATCACCCACCACCATCCAGACCATGTGGGTGGCGTGGCCGAGTTGGTGGCCCGAACGGGTGCACAGGTGTTCGGGCCTGCGTTGGAAAAAATGCCAATACCCGTTGAGCCTTTGGTCGGTCAACAGCACATCAACGTCTTGGGGCTTGATTTCAAGGTCATTGACGTGCCAGGCCATACCGCCGGCCACATTGCTTACTTTTGCGAGAACGCCCAGATCAACGGCGTGGCAGCGCCCTTGCTGTTTTGCGGTGACACCCTTTTTTCTGGCGGCTGCGGGCGCTTGTTCGAAGGCACACCGGCACAAATGTTGGCTTCATTGGACAGCCTCGCGCAGTTGCCAGCGGACACTCGGGTTTGTGCCGCGCACGAATACACCTTGTCCAACCTGCGATTTGCGTTGGCTGTTGAGACGGACAACGCCGCCTTACAGAAATACAACTTGGCGTGTCAAACGCTGCGCGCCCAGTCTATGCCCACACTGCCCTCTTCCATCGGGCAGGAATTGGCGATCAATCCTTTTTTGCGAAGTCGAGAAACCAGCGTGATCCAAGCGGTCCAACAACACTTTCCACAGCGCAAGACCAACGAATGGAACGAGACCACCGTTTTTGCCCATCTGCGTGAATGGAAGAACAACTTCCAATGAAGAGTCTGAATGCAAGACGAGGTCTTGCGGCGTGGGCCTTGATCTCGGGTTGGTCGGCCGTTTTGATGCTCAGCGCGTGCGCGCCTTTGCCGACAGACCCCTCGGCTTCGACGGCAAAGGCCAGTGAACCAGGCCTCAAATCGACGGTGGAGACGCCCAGTGCTCCAACCGCTCCAGGCGCACCCCCCAAAGTCAACTCGGGCAAAGCCAAAGAAAGCACAGGCGCCCCCAAGGTTTTTCTGGCCATTGATGCTCAGACGGTTTTGGACAGCGAAAGCCAGGTGGCCACCGTGGTGCCCCCTGCCGACATGTGGGATCGGATTCGGGTGGGTTTCAACATGCCCAACTTGGACAACCCCTTGGTGCACGAGAGCGAGCGTTGGCACACCCTCCGACCCGACAGCATGAGCCGCATGGCGCAGCGTTCCAAAAAATACATCTTCTACATTGTGGAAGAGCTGGAACGACGCGGCATGCCCACCGAATTGGCCCTGCTGCCATTTGTCGAAAGCGCCTTCAATCCCCAAGCGGTTTCAAGCGCCAAAGCCGCGGGCATGTGGCAGTTCATGCCCGCCACTGGCACGACCTACGACCTGCATCAAAACTTGTTTCGGGACGACCGCCGCGATGTGTTGGCCTCGACCCGTGCGGCGCTCGACTATTTGCAAAAACTCCATGCCCAATTTGGCGATTGGCATCTGGCCCTCGCGGCCTACAACTGGGGTGAAGGCAACGTCGCCAAAGCCATTGCCAAAAACCAGAAATTGGGCTTGGGCACCGGTTTTGAAGACTTGAGCATGCCCAATGAAACGCGGCACTATGTGCCCAAGTTGCAGTCTCTGAAAAACATTGTTCAAGCGCCCAGCAAGTTCAAGGTGGAACTGCCCTTCATTGCCAATCACCCTTACTTTGACACCGTCGAATTGCCCCGTGACATCGATGTGGCTTTAGCGGCTCGTTTGGCCGACATCACTTTGGCAGACTTTCAAGCCCTCAATCCCTCGGCGAGTAAGTTGGTGATTTTGGCGTCTGGAACCCCGCAAATTTTGCTGCCTTGGGACAATGCGGCGCTGTTTAACAAGAACCTGGCGGCTTACCAATCCGGTCAGCTGGCGAGTTGGACGGCTTGGATCGCCCCCAGCACCTTGTCTGTGGCGGCGGTGGCCACGCGCGTCGGCATGAGCGAGTCCGAACTGCGCAGCGTCAACAACATCCCGCCGCACATGCTGGTCAAGCAAGGTTCGACTTTGATCGTGCGACGCAATGGGGCATTGGCCGACCAAGGAGACGTGACGGGCCACATCGCCGACACAGCACAGTTGTCCTTTTCACCTGAGTTTGTGCAGAAACAAATCTCGGTCAAGGTGGGTCACAAAGACACACTGACCAGTGTGGCGAAACGCTACAAAGTCAACCCCGCCCAACTGGCACTTTGGAACAATTTGAGTCTGAGCCCGAATGCGGCCTTGCGCAACGGACAGGTGTTGTCTGTGTTCGTCTCGGTGACGGGCGGTCCAACCAATCAAGAAGACAAGAAAAACAAGCAAGGCAATCAGGCCAGCCAAAAATCAAAGGGCAATGCCCCCGCTACCAAAAGGGCTTCGAAGAAACAAGCCGCTGGTGCCAACAACGCCAAGAAAAAACAAACGCCATAAGGCGTTAGCGCCGATCGGCCAAGGCATGGGCGATGGTGCCCAAGTCAACGTATTCCAACTCACTGCCGACCGGCACACCGCGGGCCAAGCGGGTCACGCGCAAGCCCCGATTTTTTAGGCCTTCGCTCACCACGTAGGCCGTGGCTTCGCCCTCAGCGGTGAAGTTGGTGGCCAAAATGACCTCTTGCACGCCGCCTGAGCTGGCGCGGTCAAACAACTCTCGCAGACCGATCTCATTCGGACCCATGCCGTCCAACGGGCTGATGCGGCCAAGCAAAACAAAATAATGCCCGTTGTAGGCCCCGGTGCGCTCCAGCGCCGCTTGATCGGCAGGGGTTTCGACGACACACAAACGGGTCGCATCACGCTTGGGGTCTGAGCAAGTGGGGCAGATCTGGGCCTGAGTCAACGTGTGGCAATGGGTGCAATGGCCCACCAAAGTGACGGCCTCTTGCAAAGCCCGTGACAGCAATTGAGCGCCTTCACGGTCGCTTTGCAACAAGTGATAGGCCATGCGCGAGGCCGACTTTTGGCCGACACCGGGCAAGCGCCGCAAGGCACTCACCAAGGCATCTAAGGCGTAGGCATCGCTCACTCTGAGATCACTCTGTTCTGACCCTTTGCTCGGCTAATTAGATGCTCTTAAAAGGGCAGCTTCATGCCACCTGGCAAACCCGGCATCCCGGCGGTGATCTTGCCCATTTTTTGTTCGCTGGTGACTTCCACCTTGCGCACCGCGTCGTTGAAAGCGGCTGCCACCAGGTCTTCCAGCAGGTCTTTGTCGTCGGCCAACAAACTGGGGTCGATGGTGACGCGGCGGACATTGTGCTTGCAGGTCATCAACACCTTGACCATGCCAGAACCTGATTCGCCTTCGACTTCGATGTTGGCGAGTTCGTCCTGGGCTTTTTTGAGGTTGTCTTGCATGGCCTGGGCCTGCTTCATGAGACCTGCCAATTGACCTTTGTTGAACATAGTCGTTTCCTAATGTGGGATTGAGAATGAAATGAGGGTGACTCAGTTTAGAGGGACTCGGCTTGAAGCGCTGCCGCGTCTTTGCTGACTTGAATGCTGCCGGGGACTATTTTCGCGCCAAAATTTTGCATCATGTTTTGCACAAAAGGGTGGCCCATGACCACCGCTTCCGCCTGCGCCTGCCGCTCCGCCGCGGCATGCGCCAAGCGTCTGGCGGGGGTATCACTCACCGCGCCCAGCTCTACTGAGAGGCTCGAGGCCAAGCCGGCTTCTTTCAACGCCAGCGCCAATCGCTCGCGGGTTGCCGTCTGATTGAGCGATTCGCGCTCCACCCGCAAATGCCAGTGGGCATCGGGGCTGCGGGCCATTAATTGAGATTGCAGCGCCAACTCACGCACCAGGGCGGTGATGGATTCAGAAGCGATGAGTTGTTGCACGGCTTCGAACCAAACAGGGCCGTCCTCGGTATCGGTAAACCGAGCGGGCACCCGCGCGGCAGTGGCAATGTCATAACGAGCGCCGCGCTCGTGGGTCGACTCTGGCTGTTGACGCACCGGCACAGCCACCCATTGAGGCGAAGCTACTGGAGGTGAGTCCTTCTGATTGGACGCAGAAGACCCCAGCGAACCCTGTGACCCAAGAGCCTCATGTGACGCAAGCGCCTCATGTGATGCAAGCGACGATCTTGGCCCAGGTGGAGATTCCGGCGTTAAGGATTCAGTCGTTAAGGAATCGGTCGTTGGGGTTTTAGTCGACGCAGCAGTTTCAAAATTCAGTGTTTTTTTTTCAGCAACCACCACTGGAGAGCCTTGTGACGTCCCCGGGGCTTTGAATGCCAGCAAACGCAGCAGAACCATCGTCAAGGCAGCGTGTTCGTCAGGGGCCAAGCCCAACTCGGCGCGGCCATGCAAGCACAGGCTGTACAGCAACTGGGTTTCATCGACGGGCATCAACAACGCCAGCCGTTGGGTTTCGGTGGCCTCGGGGTCGGTTTCGTCCGCCTCGGGGCGTTGTTGGCCCGCCCGGTTGAGCGTTTGATAAACCGCCATGCGCTGCAAGACCTCGGTCATGTCTTCCAAAGTCGAGGCTGGTGAAAAACCGTGCAAACGCAGGGTGTCTAAAGTGCCCAGCAAACGGGGGCCATCGCCCAAAGCCAAGGCATCGATGAGGTTGAAAACATGGCTGCGGTCCACGCTGCCAAGCATCTGGCGCACAGCGGATTCTTGCAACTCGCCATTGCCAAACGCAATGGCCTGGTCGGTGAGCGACAAAGCATCGCGCATGGAGCCTCGTGCCGCTCTGGCGAGCAACCTCAACGCGCCTACTTCAGCGGGCACCACCTCGGCTTTCAACACCTGCCCCAAGTGCGATAACACGGTTTCGGGCGCCATCGGACGCAGATTGAATTGCAAGCAACGCGACAAAACCGTCACCGGCACTTTTTGAGGGTCGGTCGTCGCGAGCACAAACTTCAGGTACTCGGGGGGCTCCTCCAAGGTTTTCAGCATGGCGTTGAAGGCATGGCCCGTCAGCATGTGCACTTCATCGATCATGAAGACCTTGAAGCGGCCTTGCACGGGTTTGTAAACGGCCTGCTCCAAGAGCGCTTGGACCTCATCCACGCTGCGGTTCGAGGCCGCGTCGAGTTCGGTGTAATCGACAAAACGGCCGCTGTCGATGTCGGTACAAGCCTGACAGACGCCGCAGGGCTCGTCGGTGATGCCGCCTTGGCCATCCACGCCCATGCAATTCAGCGATTTGGCCAAAATCCGCGACACCGTGGTCTTGCCCACGCCCCGGGTGCCGGTGAACAAATAAGCGTGGTGCAAACGCTGGGTTTGCAGCGCGTTGGTCAGTGCTTTAACGACATGCTCTTGCCCCACCATTTCGGCAAATTTTCGCGGACGGTATTTACGGGCAAGCACAAGGTAAGACATGGGTGACATTCTAGGGCTTGACCTGGCCTACAATCTCAAACTGACGGGCCTCCCCGCATGGCAAAGCAGCCAACCGGGTCAGGTGGGGAACCAAGCAGCCCTAACTGTGGCGTCAGTGCCGGGGTCAGGCTCGTCAACTTTGCGGGTGTTTTTTCAAATGCCGCAACACACCCTCACCAGCGGCTTTACCGGTCGCCAAGCAAGCCGTCAGCAAATAGCCGCCGGTCGGCGCTTCCCAATCGAGCATTTCGCCAGCGCAAAACACGCCCGGTAAAGCCTTCAACTCAAAGCCCGTGGAATTCGATGCGGGTTCATTTTGCAAAGCCTCGAAACTCACCCCACCCGCGGTACTGATGGCCTCGTCGATCGGGCGTGTTGCGCTCAAGGTCATGGGCAGCGCCTTGATGGCCTGAGCCAAGCGATGTGGGTCGCTCAAACCGTCGCGGCCAAGATGTTCGACCAACAACGCCAACTTGATGCCTTCCAGCCCCAGACGACTTTTTAGGTGATTGGCCAATGAGCGGGCACCTCGGGGGTGATTCACCTCTTTTTGCACCCGCTCCAGAGGGTGGTCAGGCAGCAAATCGAGCTCGAAGGTGGCTTGCCCCGTTTGCTCAATGGCCGCCCTCAAAAAGGCAGAAACGGCGTAGATCAAACTGCCTTCGACCCCCTGCTGGGTTGCCACGAATTCGCCCCGCCGCTCAAAATGTCCCCAGCGCAGGCTCACCGATTTGAAAGGTTGGCCTGCAAAACGTTCGGCAAAATAGGGCGACCACCCCCCCTTCACTTCAAACCCACAATTAGAGGGTTTTAAAGGGTTGAGTGACACCCCTTTGGCTTCCAGCCAAGGCCACCAAGCGCCGTCGGAGCCCAAACGGGCCCAGCTGGCGCCCCCCAAAGCCAATACGACCGCTTTGGCCGTTTGCTTCACATCCCCCTTCGGGGTTTGAAAGCCAAGTTGCCATTGTGTTGCGCCGTTAAGGTCATCCGAAGGAACAGGCTCGCAGTGCCCCGTCCAACGGTGCCGCATGTGAAAAATCACCCCCGCCGACCGCAGGCGTTGTAGCCAAGCCCGAAGCAGGGGCGCGGCCTTCATGTCGGTCGGAAAGACCCGTCCAGAACTGCCCACAAAGGTCGAGATACCCAGGGATTCGGCCCAAGCACGAACGGCAGGACCATCAAAAACGTCCAAGGCACTTAACAAGGATGCGGGCAACTGATCAGTTGAATTAGCTGACGTATTAGCCGACAAAGAAGAAGGCGCGTTTCCGGCCCGATACCGGCTGAGAAATGGGGACAGCGGTTCGCTGTGGGTTAAGTTCAACCCGCCCTTGCCCGCCAGCAAAAATTTGCGGCCCACCGAAGGCATGGCGTCAAAAACGACCACCTGCTGCCCCGCTTGTGACAGCACATCAGCGGCCATCAACCCGGCTGGCCCTGCGCCGATCACCAAAATCGGTGGATTTGAAAGATTTGTCACATTCTTCACATTCGTCGCATTGGGCATCAAAGAGAACTTGGTTTCTGTCAAAATAATGCCACTGTATCGTTAGCGCCCCCCGCTGCGGCAAATACAAACACCACAACACTCAACCCATCCAGACCCCTCAAGGAAAAATCATGGCCAACGACTTGATCAAGCATGTTTCAGATGCGTCTTTTGAAGCCGACGTCTTGCAATCGACCACCCCCGTTTTGGTCGACTACTGGGCCGAATGGTGCGGCCCCTGCAAAATGATCGCCCCCATTCTGGACGAAGTGGCCACCAGCTACGCTGGCAAATTGCAAATCGCCAAAATGAATGTGGACGAAAACCGCGACGTGCCCGGCAAGTTTGGCATCCGTGGCATCCCCACTTTGATGATTTTCAAAAACGGCACCTTGGCCGCCACCAAAGTCGGCGCTTTGAACAAAGCCGCCTTGACCAGCTTTATCGACCAAAACCTGGCCTGATCTCGGCCAAAAGGCCAAAAACGGATCGGATTAAAGCGCCAAAGACCCCGGCGCTTCTCTTTCAAAAGAAGGCGCCGTGAAGCCTCCGTGAAGCGGGTTTGAAGGCTGGACCCCATGAAGCCCATCACCGCCCTAACGATCGCTCGCCATTTCCTGTCATAATTCTCCCGTCGTCACGAACCCACCCTGTTCTTGATCAGACATTTGGCCCCAGTGGCTTGCTCGAATCGCTCACACAGCACCGAGCCCCTTCTCAGGCTTTCCCCCTTTTTTAAACCCCGCAAGGGTTTTTGTCCCAACAGGACCTCTCCATGCATTTGAACGAACTCAAAGCGCTTCACGTTTCCGAAGTGCTCAAACAAGCCGAAGAGCTCGAAATCGAAAACACGGGCCGCATGCGCAAACAAGAATTGATGTTTGCCATCATTAAAAAGCGCGCCAAAGCCGGCGAACAGGTGTTTGCTGACGGCGTTCTTGAAATCTTGCCCGACGGTTTTGGCTTTCTGCGCAGCCCCGATACCAGCTACACCGCCAGCACCGACGACATCTACATTTCGCCCAGCCAAGTGCGTCGCTTCAACTTGCACACCGGCGACATGATCGAAGGCGAAGTGCGTACCCCAAAAGACGGCGAACGCTACTTTGCTTTAACCAAGCTCGATTCCGTGAATGGCGGTCCCGCCGAGCAAAACAAACACAAGGTGATGTTTGAAAACTTGACGCCCCTGTTCCCCAAAGAACAAATGCGCTTGGAGCGCGACATCAAGGGCGAAGAAAACATCACCGGCCGCATCATCGACATCATTGCCCCAATTGGCCGTGGCCAACGGGCCTTGATCGTGGCACCGCCCAAGAGCGGCAAGACCGTGATGATGCAACACATTGCCCACGCCATCACCGCCAACAATCCGGATGTGCATTTGATGGTGCTGTTGGTCGATGAGCGCCCAGAAGAAGTGACCGAAATGCAGCGCTCGGTCAAAGGCGAAATCATTGCTTCCACTTTTGACGAGCCCGCCGCTCGCCACGTTCACGTGGCTGAAATGGTCATCGAACGCGCCAAGCGCTTGGTGGAGCTGAAAAAAGACGTGGTCATCCTGCTCGACTCAATCACCCGTCTGGCCCGCGCCTACAACAACGTTGTGCCCTCTTCCGGCAAGGTCTTGTCAGGCGGTGTCGATGCCAATGCCCTGCAACGCCCCAAGCGCTTCTTTGGCGCAGCGCGCAATGTCGAAGAAGGCGGCTCACTGACCATCATCGCCACGGCTTTGGTCGATACGGGAAGCCGCATGGACGAAGTGATTTTTGAAGAATTCAAGGGCACCGGCAACTGCGAAATTCACCTGAACCGCCGCCTTTATGAAAAGCGTGTGTTCCCGGCCATCGAACTCAACAAGAGCGGTACCCGCAAGGAAGAAATGCTTTTGCAACCCGAAGTTCTGCAAAAAACACGCATCCTGCGCCAATTCATGTACAACATGGACGAAATCGAATCCATGGAATTGATGATCAAAAACATGAAGGCCACCAAGACGAATGTCGATTTCTTCGACATGATGCGCCGCGGCGGCTAAAAAATGCGATAATCGTGGGCTTTAGTGGAAAGTGCTGTGCAGCGGGTGTGCAGTGGCTACCGCAACGACACCTTAAATGGAAGAAGGAAGTACGACATGGCCAAAGAAGGCATTCACCCCAATTACCGCGAAGTCTTGTTCGTTGACTTGTCCAACGGCTTCAAATTCGTGACCCGTTCCTGCGTGAACACCAAAGAAATGGGCACCACCGAAGACGGCCGCGAACTGCCCCTCTACAAGCTCGATACTTCCAGCGAATCCCATCCCTTCTACACGGGCACCCAAAAATCCGTGGACAATATGGGCGGCCGCGTGGAAAAATTCCGCAACCGTTTTGGCAAGACCACCACGATTGCAAAATAATTTGCAAACTGCCTAAGCCACCCTTTTTGGTGGCTCATCCGGCAAACCCAGGCAGCTCGTTGACCGTGCTGCCTTTTTTGTTTTCAGCCCCTCTTTTCAAGGTCCCAGCGTGACATCCCCCCGCTCCCCGTCGCCCGCCCTTGTCGCCCAATCTGCCGTGCGCCGCCTGCCTCGCAGTGCGCTGGTCATGTTGTGCGCGGCCTATGTGCTGGCCGGGTTTTTGGGGCGGGACCCTTGGAAAAACGCCGACATGGCTTCATTTGGCTATATGTTGGCCTTAGCTCGAGGTTTGACCGATTGGTGGCACCCCCTGCTGGGCGGCTTACCCACCGAAAGCGATGGTTTGTTGGGCTACTGGCTCGGGGCTTGGGCCATCCGCGCCAGCGCCTTCACCTCGGCTCTGGGTTGGCTCGGGCTGCCCGCGCTGCCGGTTGATTTCGCCGCCCGAATTCCGTTCATGGTGCTGTTGCCCGCCACCTTGTGGCTGAGTTGGCAAGCCGTCGTTCAGTTGGCCAGCCAACCCCAAGCCCAACCCGTGGCCTTTGCATTTGGCGGCGAGGCCCACCCCAAAGACTATGCACGCACCTTGGCTGATGGCGCTTTGCTGGCCCTGCTCGCCTGTCTGGGCCTGGCCCAACTGGGCCATGAAACCACCGCCTATTTGTGCCAACTCTGCAGTACCGCTGGTTTGTTTTATGCCGCTTCATCGCTGGCTTCAGCGTCGAAGGCGGGCTGGCAACCCTTGGGCCCCTTGGTGGGGTTTCAATTCGCCCTACTGGCCTTGGCTCTGAGCGGCGCGCCCAGCGTGGCTTTGGCCTTGGGGCTGCTCAGCGCTGGCGTCGTGGCCTTGAAGCGGGAAACCTCCGCCACGATCGCCCTCTCGGCCTCTCCCCTCAGACTGCCCCTGCTCATGGTTTTGATCAGCCTCGGTGTTTTCGCCTTTTCATGGGGGCTGGGCCTGTTTACCTGGCGGGTCCTCAACCCGTTCTATGCCTTTCAAGCCAACGGCATTTTGCGGTTGTTGGTCTGGTTTGGCTGGCCCGCATGGCCGCTGGCGTTGTGGTCCCTTTGGCGTTGGCGTCATCAATTGAGCCATTGGCGCTGGCCCACCCACCTGGCGATGCCTTTGGGCTTTGTCGCGATTTCTTTGTTCAGCGCCTGCACCACCCAGCCGGCGGACAGGGCTTTGCTGTTGGGCCTACCTGCCTTGTGCGCCTTGGCGTCTTTTGCGTTGCCGACCCTGAACCGCCGCTTGAGCGCTCTGATCGATTGGTTCACCTTGCTTTTCTTCGCCTTGTTGGCCTTGCTGATTTGGTTTTATTGGTTTGCCGCGGTCACAGGCAGTCCCGCTGCAGCCGCGGCCGCTGTGGCCCGACGGACACCGGGCTTTACACCCCACTGGGTTTGGCAAGAATTCTGTTTGGCGCTGGTGGCCACCCTGGCTTATGCCTGGTTATTGGCCTGGCGCATTGGTCGCCACCGCAGTGCCTTGTGGAAAAGTTTGGTACTCCCGGCCGGAGGCACCGTGCTGGCTTGGGTTTTGTTCATGACCTTGTGGTTGCCCGCATTGAACTATGCCTTGAGCTATGAACCCATGGTCAAACAGGCCCGGCAATGGATGGGTTTGCCGTCTCAATCCAACCAGACCCAATGCGTGGAACAAGACGGGTTGACGCGAGCCCAAATAGCCGCTTTTCAATACTATGCCCCCTTGCGGTTGGTGCCCGTTCAAGACAACCCAGAACGCAGCCCCCCAAGCGACTCAATGGGCGCTTCGTGCGCCTGGCGACTGACCTCCTTGAGCCACGTGGTTGATTCCCCAGAGTGGCAGAGCGTGGGCCTCTTGCAGCGCCCAACCGATCGCTTTGACCAATTGGTTTTGTTCCGCCGCAAGGTGCCTGCTGCACCTGTATATGCCGCTGCATCAGCACCTCTGTAAGTTCGGTGAACTAAAGCCCATGACCACCCGTTGGCGCGAATTGCGACCCATTGCCCAGCACGCCAGCACGGTGTTTGTGGGGCAATTGGCCTTGGTGGTTTCAGGCATCACCGACACGATCATTGTGGGTCA
>Ga0164296_1001144_pt1 | contig 29151 bp, 27 predicted proteins | sample GEODES057metaG_FD_113533 | JGI IMG/M metagenome (GOLD analysis project Ga0164296, IMG submission 113533) | Dystrophic lake water microbial communities from Trout Bog Lake, Wisconsin, USA - GEODES057 metaG | ecosystem: Environmental > Aquatic > Freshwater > Lake | place: USA: Trout Bog Lake...
CCAGAGGGCCGTGACCTCAGCCATTGGTGGGGGCAACCGCGTAGGAGGTCATCGAAAGCGAGCCGAGCGTGCAGCCCTCGGCGAACGTGGAGACCTTGCCGCCAGTCGAGGCGGCAATGCCGGCGACGTAGGCCAGGGGAAGGAAGTGGTCCGGCGTCGGCACCGCGAAGCGGAAGTCGTCTGAGTCGTAGAGGTTCGGCAACTGGTCCGGCGTCGAGCGCAAGATCGAGCGGGCGTCGTCGTCGAAGCGTTGCGCCCAGTCAAAGCCCTGGTCCCCCGCGCCCCACGAGATGGCTCGCAGGTTGTGCACCACGTTGCCCGAGGCGACGATCAACACGTCGTCGTCCATGAGAGGCGCCAGTTGGGCGCCCAAGTCCATGTGGTACTTGAGGTCCTTCGAGGCGTCAATGGCCAGCTGCACCACGGGCACGTCAGCCTCGGGGTACATGTGCGCGAGGACCGACCACGTGCCGTGGTCAATCCCCCACGTCTCGTCGTCGAGGCCGACCCAGGTGGGCGCCACGATGTCGGCCAACTGACGGGCCAGGTCCGGTGAACCGGGGGCGGCGTAATCGAAGTCGAAGAGCTCCTGAGGGAAGCCGTAGAAGTCGTGGATGACGCGCGGGTGGGCCATCGAGGTCACGGCCGTGGCGTTGATATACCAGTGGGCCGAAATCGCGACAATCGCGCGGGGCTTGGGCATGGAGGCCGCGAAGTCAGACCAGGCGGTCGTCCACCGGTTCTTCTCGAGCGTGTTCATCGGACTGCCGTGGCCGATAAAGAGAGCGGGCATTGGTGCCATGGTGACCTCCAAGTAGTTGACATATCCACTGTACACCCTTTTGGTGATATGTCAACTACTTTTAAATATTGTTGACGCATCAACAAACACTTCTAGACTGAGAGCGTGTCCGAGACGAAGTGGCTGAGTGCCGATGAATTGGCGACGTGGAAAACCATGTCGCTCATGCAGTTGCAGCTCACGGCCGCCCTTAACCGCTCGCTCAGCGCCCTCGGTATCTCCTACCAGGACTATCTCGTCCTGGCCGGCTTGGCCGATCAGCCCGATGGCTGTCGTCGCGTGGTCGAGTTAGGGCAGGAACTGGGCTGGGAAAAGAGTCGAGCCTCGCACCACATCTCGCGGATGTGTGCCCGGGGTCTGGTCGAGAAGGTCCCCTGCCCCACCGACCAGCGAGGACTATTGGTCGTGCTCACCGAGGAAGGACGACGCCTCTCCAAGCAGGTCGCGCCCCACCACGTTGCCGATGTTCGCTCCTTATTTCTTGACCACGTCAAGCCCAGTGAGCTGCGCACGTTGCTCGAGGTCTCCCAGCGCGTACTGGCGGCCATGGATCCGGCACCTTGTGACGAGGTGCAGGCCTAAATAACTGGGGAGAGGCCGCCGTCAAGGGCGAGGCCAACACCGGTGAGGTAGCTGGCTCGGGGCGACAACAAGAACGTCACCACGTCGGCGAACTCTTCGCTTCGTCCAAAACGCCCGAGGGCAATGGACGGGACTTGCGGGTGCGTGGCGTAGTACTCATCCATATCGAGACCGGCATCGTTCGCCCGTCGCACCCACTGGCCCGAGGCGATGAGACCAATCAGAACGGCGTTGACGCGAATGCCGCGCGAGCCAACTTCGCTCGCTAGCGCTTTGGTAAGCGCGAGACCAGCAGCTCGCGAGGCCCCGGTGGGCATCGATCCCGCGTGGGGTGCTCGGGCCATGATGGCCAAGACGTTGACGATCGAACCGCCGGTCTCGGCTAAGGCGTCGAGCGAGCGTCGCGAGAGTCGCAGGGCGGACAGTACCTTCAGTTCGTAGTCATCGCGCCACTCGTCATCGGTGGAGGTGGCAACGAGTGACGACGCGGCCCGACCGGCGTTATTAACAACGCCGTCGAGTCGTCCAAAACGGGCCAGGGTGGCGTCAACGAAGGCGTCGCAGTCCTCGGCCACGGTCACGTCGGCCTGCTGCACGAGGGCCTCGGGGCCGAGCAACTCGCGGGCCTGGCTCAAGCGTTCCAGGTTGCGACCACAAACGGCTACTCGTACTCCCTCACGCTGCAGCCCCTGGGCGAGCGCCAAGCCCAGCCCGTCGGTGCCGCCGGAGATTAAAACGACTTTGTCACGAAGCTCGAGGTCCACAAGTATCGAGCCTACGTCGCTCCAGTTGACTCTCTACGCCAAGCGCGTGATCTCCACCACCACACCGGCCCCCGTGGACTTCGGACCGTGGTAGATGCCCTTTAGTGGCGAGACGTCGCCGTAGTCACGACCCCGGCCAACAATGATGTGGCGGGCCGTGTGACGTACACCGTTAGTCGGGTCGATGCCGGTCCAGGCCCCGGCGTAGTACTCGACCCAGGCGTGGCTCTGGCCCTGAATGGTCTCACCGATTTGGGGGTCGACCTTCGGGTAGAGGTAGCCCGACACGTAACGAGCCGGGATGCCCATTTCGCGCAACATCCCGAGGGTGATGTGGGTGATGTCCTGACAGACACCCTTGCCACGGTCCCAGGCTTCGCTCGCCGTCGAGGTCACCGAGGTTGCCCCCGGCACGTACTGCACCCGGCTACGGACAAAGTCACTCACCGCCGCCACGGCCTCGTGGATGTCACCGGCTCGTCGCCACACCGACACGTCAGCCAGGACCGCCGCCGGAACGATGGTTCGCCGCGTCGGCATGAGGTACTCGGTCATGCGGTCCACGAACTCAATGCTGCTCAGGTCGTGCCAGGGCATCGCCCCCTCGACGGGAGCGGCCCAGCTGGTAATCGTGGAAACCGACTCGACTTCGAGGCGCGCGTGCACCTCGGCGATATCAAACGCCGTGACGTGCGTGCCGAAGTAGTCGGTGTAGGTGAAGAGCGGCACGGCGGGACGAATGGTGAGCTTCGTCTGCTCCACGGTTTGCGTGGGCAGCGTCCGCGGGGTCATCCGGGCTTCGTTGTAGGAGGACTTGGCCAGTCCTTCGTAAATGAAGCCGGTGTGGTGGCGAATCTGGAGACGAAGTGGTTCGGTCACAGCCCACCCTCCGATACCCAGAGAATCGCTTCTTCGTGGCGGAAGTACTTGTCCGTGACGGCGTCGGTAATCCGGTAACAGGCAGTCTCGAGTGTCTGCAGCAACTCGGGCAGCTGCTCGAGCAGCGTCTCGGTGTCGATGAACTCGAGCACACTGCGGGCCTGGGCCACCGTGAGCCGTGCGGTGTCACCGTGACTCTCACGGGTGCCCGAGGACTGGATCTCCACGAGAGCCTCGTCGATGACGTCGAGGGCGAAGAGCACCGACCGGGGAAACATCCGGTCCAGCATCAAGAAGGTCGCGACCCCATTGGCGTTGTCGAGCTCGTACGTGGAGCGCATGAAGGCCTCCATGGCGCCCGAAGCGCGAAGGAAGGCCATCCAGTCCGGAGAGGCATCGAGGTAGGCGACGCGGCCTCGCAAGAGGCGCGTCGTCATGTCGATGCGTTCGATGTTGCGACCCAGGACGAGGAACTGCCAACCGTCGTCGTGGCTCAACGTGGCGTCAGTTAATCCGGCCAGCAGGGCGCAGCGTTCACGGACGTACCCCAGGTAGGTCGCCGGTCCCAGCGTGCGGGCGACACGCTCGCGCGACCGCAGTTCGTTTCTCGTGGTGTTGAGGGCGACCCACATCTCAGAGGAGATGAAGTCCCGGCTGCGGCGAGCGTTTTCGTAGGCACCGTTGAGTGAACCCGCAATCGAGTTGGGGTTCTGGTCGTCGTAGACAATGGTGTCGAGCACCGAGGAGCGCGTGAGGGCCAGGTCCGTCGTGTCGATGCCCAGAATTGCGAAGAGAGACTGACAGGTCGCCGCTTCGTCGTTGAAGGGGTCCTCCACCATGCGGTGGATGTAGGAGTCGACGAGACGACTGGTGTCGTCGGCTCGTTCGATGTAGCGGCCGATCCAAAAGAGGGACTCGGCGAGCCGCGAAAGCATGCCCCGTTCGCTCACTGCTGCTCCTCGTCTTGGCCAATGAACTCGTCGTTTTGCTGTGGTGGCGCACTCGCCATAGGCGACTGCGATTCCACTTCACCAAGTGGTGTCAGCGGGGCAATCTCTTCACTTAACACCCACGTGTCTTTGGAGCCACCACCCCGAGAGGAGTTCACGATGAGCTCGCCCTCTCCTAACGCCACGCGGGTCAGCCCACCGGGCAGAACCCAGACGTCTGAACCGTCGGAGACGGCGAAGGGCCGCAGGTCGATGTGGCGGGGGCTGATCTTCTCGTCCACGAACGTGGGGTGAGTCGAAAGCGCAACGGGTCGCTGGGCAATCCAGCTGCGCGGCGAGGCCAAAACTGCTTCGCGCACGGCCACCAACTCCTCGGCACTGGCCTGGGGGCCGATAATGATGCCCTTGCCACCGGAGCCGTCGACAGGCTTGATGACGTATTGCTCTGGGTGGGCCAGCACTTCGGCGCAGGCCTCGGCCTCTTCGAGTCGATAGGTCAAGATGTTTTCGAGCAGCGGCTTCTCGCCGAGGTAGTACCGAATGAACTCCGGGACGTAGGTGTAGACGAGTTTGTCGTCAGCTACGCCATTGCCGAGGCCATTGGAAATAGTCACGTTACCGGCGCGGGCCGCATTCACCAGTCCGGCCACGCCGATAACGGAGTTGGGCCGGAACTGCAGCGGGTCGAGCCAGTCGTCGTCCACCCGTCGATAGATCACGTGAACGGCCCGCTCACCGGTCGTCGTGCGCATGTAGACGTGGTTGGCACGGCACACCAGGTCGCGGCCCTCGACGAGTTCCACACCCATCATGCGCGCGAGCAGCACGTGCTCGAAGTAGGCGGCGTTGTGCACGCCGGGGCTCAGCACCACAACGGTCGGGTTCGTCGCCTTGGGCGGTGCCGCCGCGACCAGGGCCGCGAGGAGCTTGCCGGGATAGGAGTCGACGGGCAAGACGCGGTGATTCGAAAAGAGTGAGGAGAAGGTCTGGGTCATCGCCCGGCGATTCTCAATGACGTAACTCACGCCCGAAGGAATACGGATGTTGTCCTCGAGTACGCAGAAGTTACCTCGTTCGTCGCGAATGAGGTCAATACCGGCGACGGCAATGCGAACGCCGTTTGGCGGTTCGATCCCCACGGCCGGGCGACAGAAGTGGGGACTGGAGGTAACGACCGACTTGGGCATCAGGCCGTCTTCGAAGATTTTCCCCGCGCCGTAGACGTCGGCGAGGAAGGCCTCGAGGGCGCGCACCCGTTGGGCAATACCCCGCGAGAGACGGTCCCACTCGAGGGCGCCAATGATGCGCGGTACCAGGTCGAGGGGGAAGGGCCGTTCTTCGCCGCTGTGGGCGAAGGTCACACCGCGGTCAATAAAGGTGCGCGAGAGCTGGTCGGCGCGCTGGCCCAGTTCGGTGGTGTCGAGAGACTCGAGGTCACTGAGGAGCCGCTGGTACATCGGTCGCGCCACGCCCGGCGAGCTAAACATTTCATTCCACGCGCCCGACGCATCGGACTCAAAGTGCACAACCATGCATCTACCGTACGAGGTAAATGTGTACGGGATGTTTCAAAGTGGTCACATCACTATTACGAGTTGTGCCTGATCAGTCCATGAAGGCGCCACCGTTGACCGAAATGGCCTCACCGGTGAGAAAGGCGGCGTCGTCGGAGGCCAGGAAGGCGACCACCTTGGCGACGTCTTCGGGTGTCTGTAGTCGCGCCAGTGGTGTGTCGTTAATCCACCCCTGCTTAACAACCTCTGGTGTGGTGCCGCGCAGTTCGGCCTCCCAGGCCAGTTCGCGGGTCTGCATCGGCGTGGCGACGAAGCCCGGGCAGACCGAGTTCACGCGAATCTGATGAGGGGCGAGCTCCAGCGCCATGGCCTGAGTCAGACCGAGGACGGCAAACTTCGAGGCGACGTAGTCAGCGAGGAAGGGGGCTTTGCCCTGCTTGGCGGCCATCGAGGCCGTGTTGATGATGGTGCCGGGACGACCGAGGGCGATCATGGCCCGAGCGGCTGACTGACCACAGAAGAAGACGCCGTAGGTGTTGACGTTGAAGTTGCGCTCCAGGTCGGCGCGGGAGATGTCGATGAAGCGCTGCATCTTCGAGATGCCGGCGTTGGAGACCCAGACGTCCAGTCGTCCGTGGGCCGCGACAATCCCCTGCACGGCCGCCTCCACCGCAACGTCGTCAGTGACGTCGAGGGAGAGGGCCTCCCCCGCCGCCAGCGTCTCGACCACCGACTGCGCGGCGGCGAGGTTGATGTCCGCGACGACGACGTAGTGGCCCCGTCGGGCAAGTTCGGTGGCGATAGCGGCCCCGATGCCCGAACCGGCCCCGGTCACGACGGCGAGTGGCAGTGCATTCATGATCTACTCCTTGCGAGTTGGTGAGAAGTGGCCGTCGTCGCCTCGCCGAGGGCAAGGAAACTCTGGTAGCGCTCTTCGTAGCGAGCGACGTGATCGGGGTTCGGGGAAATAACTTCGCCCGGTTCGAGGGCCTCGAGCACGTAGCGCGGCGAGTCAATTTCACCAATGCCGAGGCCGGCCAGGGTGGCCGCGCCGAAGGAAGCCCCGGGGTGATTGATGATCGAGTGCAGATCGCGCTGCAACACCGACGCGAGGATTTCACGCCAGAGCCGTGACTTCGATCCGCCATTGGTGATGCGGACTGTGCCGAGCACTAGTCCACCTTGTTCGAAAACGTCAACGTGGGCTCGGAAGCCGTAGGCGATGGCCTCGAGGAAGGAGCGATGGAGGTCTCCGCGGGTCGTCCCGAGGTGGAGACCGGCGATGACCCCGCGCAGGTCGGGATCGTGCAGGGGCGTCTTCTCGCCCAGAAAATACGGCAGGGCGAGCAGGGCGCCCGGTTCGCTGGCGCTGGCCTCGCCGTCGAGGGTCTCGAGTGCGACGTCGCCGAGGAGCTGCTGCTCCCAGCGCAGGAGCGACCCACTCGTGGCCATGCACCCATTGGGCAGCCACTGCCCCGCGAGGGGGTGGGCGTCGAGGTAGAGACGGTCGTCGAGGAAGAGGTGGTCACTCACCGCCAAAATGTCCCCGGCCCCGCCGAGCTTGACGAGCGCGTCACCGTGGTGCAACAGGCCTGCCCCGAAGGCACTGAGTACATGGTCTGCGCCGCCAACCACAATGACCGTGCCAACGGAGAGTCCCGTTTGAGCGGCAGCCGTCGCAGACACCGAGCCGACGACGGTCCCCGGGTGGCGGACCGGGAGTAGCTCGGGCCAACGAATACCCGTTGCCGCCACGACGCGGTCCAGTGGCTCGAGGTCGAGACGGTAAAGACCAGATTCGATGGCCCAGTTCTGTTCGACGTGCGCTTCGGCGCCCAGTCGGCGGGCCACCCAGTCGTAACTCCCCTGCAGTGAAGCAGTGGCGGCCCAGACGTCGGGCTCGTGGCGAGCTAACCAGAGGGCGGTGGGGGCCACACTTTGCTGGGAGAGCACGGAACCCGTAAGTGCGACGAGATCGAGGTCAGCGAGCGCGGCGCGAAGTTCGTGAATCTCGTTAGTGGCCCGCGCATCGTTCTGCAGCATGGCGCGACGTAACGGTCGCCCTTCGCTGTCGCAGGCGACGACCGCCGGGACCATTCCCGAAACAGCAATCGCTCCAATTAAACCAGGCGCTTGTTGGCGCAATTCCTGCAGCACTCCACAAACGCCGTCCCACCACTGCACAGGGTCGGCCTCGGCCCAGCCGGGTTGATCAGAAAACAGGTCAACGCCTCGCTGGGCGGTGGCGACGATGCCCCGTGACGGGTCAACGAGTACGCCCTTGACCCCCGATGATCCGAGGTCGAGTCCGGCCAGCAGGGTCACGAGTTAGGCCGAGCGAGCAGCGTCGACGAAGCGCTTGACGCGCTCGCGGTCGACTTCGTTCCAGGTGTAGCCGTCGCGCTTCAGGTCCGAGCCCACGATGCAGCCGTCGGCGTACTGCAGGTACGAGGCAATCGTGGCCGACTTGGCACCGGTATTGAGGAGCACCGGCACCGACGGGTCCACCGCGGCGCGAACCTCGGCCACCGTAGCGACGTCCGGTTCGGCACCGGCCATAGGACCGGAGACGAGAATGACGTCGGCCAAGCTCGACACCACGGTCGAGCGGGCCATTTGCGCCGGGGTGCGCTTGCCGATGGGCGAGGCGAACTCCGGGGTGATGTTGGCAAAGATTCCTAGGTCGTCACGGCCGAAGTTTCGGCGGTCCCGAAGCAACTTCGCGGCGTCGGGGTGCCACGGACCCATGTCCGATTCCCAGTAGCCGTCGATGACTTCTCGCATGAAGGCCGCACCCGAGCCGACGGCAATGGCCATCGCGCACTGGGCATCCCAGAGGTAGTCAACGCCGAAGGGGCGGTCGGTCGGCTTGCACTCGGTCACCACTCGCGTCATCACGGCCGAGGCTTCGAGGCCGGCGTTCAAGACGTAGGGACGGTCGCCCTCGTTGCAGAACAAAATGGCGTCAAAGCCACCTTCGAGTAGTAGTTCCGTGTCGCGCTTGACGTGGTCGATCAGACCCTGGACACCAGCGGCGGCATCGAAGAGGGGTGTTCCGGGCAGCGGCGGCACGTGCGCCATCGCAATCAAAGGCTTGGCGACCGAAGGGAAGATGGTGCGGAAACGTGACATGACTACTGCTCCTTTTCAATGGTGACGTGAATGACCTCCACGTCGTTCTCTCGAATTGCTCGCACGCCCGGGTGACTCATCGGGGCGTTGGTAATTAAGACGTCGGCCGCCTCGAGCGGCGCGAAGGTGACCAACGCCACGCGACCGACTTTGGACTCGTCCGCTAACACCACCACGCGTCGACCACTAGCGATGGCCGAACGCTTGACCTCGGCGTCATCCAAGTTGTACTCACACAGTCCCTTGGTCTCCGATATTCCGGCGACGCCCATAAAGACGGCGTCGCAATTGAGGTCGTCGAAGGCGTGCTGCGCCCGGGTACCAATGAGGCTCATTTCACCGTGGCGAATAACGCCCCCAGTGACGAGCGTGCGCACCGCCGGCTTCGTGCTGAGTTCCATAGCGATCAGGAGCGAACTCGTGATTGCGGTGATGGGGAGATCGTCGGGAATGGCTTTGGCCATGGCGTGGGTCGTGGTGCCGACATCCAAAAACACGGTTTCGTTTTCCCGCAGCAATTTGGCCGCAGCGCGACCAATGGCCGCCTTGGCCAGCGCGCCGTGGGAGGCCCGCTGCAGAATTGGTGGCTCGAAGGAGCGACTCTGCACGGAGATAGCGCCGCCTCGCGAGCGCCTCGCCAGTCCCTCGGCCTCGAGCTGGTCGAGGTCCCGTCGAATCGTCATTTCCGAAGTGCCGAACTGCAGGGCCAAGGTCACAATGGAGGCTTCGCCCTCATTGCGTAGCTGATCCGCAATTAATGAACGGCGAGTCTTCGAATCCATAGTGGCCATGATATGTTCATTTCTCACAAGCATCAAGGCAATAATGAGAATAATTCACATTAAAACCGTTGATACGAACACTTTTTGAACGATTTGTGCCCGAAGTCAACATCAGCATCGTGGCCCGTCAAAGTCGAGCCAACCAATACGGTTGTGCCACGGTCCCTGCGCCAAGGTCCGCAAGATGAACTCCTGCAGACGCGAGGTGGCCCGCAACTGCTCAAAGGGCACGCCGGGTTGGCGAAAGACGAACTCGAGGACGTTGTCTCGATCGTCGTGCCAGCGAGGTAGCAGCGTGAAGCGCTGTTGAAAGCCCACCACCCGACTACTCGGCCCGAGGGCCTCGACGAGCCGATCGTCCATCATCCAGCTCTCACACGTGGCCAAACGCCGAGTCGACGGTGGCCACGCGACGCTGAGTACTTCGCGGGCGCGAGCGAACGTGCGATCAAGAGCCTCCGGCGAGAGATCAATGCGCGCGGGAATATGGATACCCAGGGACATATCACCCTCGCGAAAGCCCTCACCCCTCTGCGCTTGTTCGTCCGGCGTGAACCACGGCTTCGGTGACAATACGCCCTGACCTAGTCGAACCTGATGGAACTTGAGGCTCCCGATCTGGACCAGTTCGCCCCGCAGCAGCAACAACATCCACCACCCAGCGTCAACACCAACCGTGCCCCACTTCAGGCGATGGGTCTCGGCGTGCCGAGCCAGTGCCGACAGTGTCGTGTCCACGACGTCGTCGGGCATTCCCTGGGCTCGAAGGAAGTCGGCCGTCTCGGACCAGGTCAGGGCGAAGACGTAGAAGTACAGAAGTCGACCGCTCGGCCCGTAGGCGTCAGCGTCATCCCAGATCGGCAGTGGTTCTTCGAGGTGACCCCTCCCCCGCTCGACCATCGCGACGAGTTGCGCCAGGAGTCGCATCCACTGGTCGTCGCGGACAAACTGGGGCCAATATTCCGTGATCTCCCGGGTCGCTTCGGCACTGAGCGCCAGACTGGCGACTCGCTCTCCCATTTCATCGGCGCTCACGGCGCGAAGTCGTTCGGTGGTGCCGGGAGCCACGGGACCCAGAAAGGCGTCCATGGTGGTGAGTAGCGAGGGCGACGTCTCCATTAGTCCAGCGGGTGAAAGTTGACCCCGCGGGCGGCCAGTCGTTCCAGATGGCGGCGGAGGCGCACCTCGAATTCGTCAACGTCGCCGGCGCTCCCCCAGACCACCTCGGCGAAGGCGCAGAGTCGGGGGAAAGCCATGTAGTCAAGGTGGTCGCGCGTGGCGATGTACTCGGTCCAGAGTTGCACCTGCGCGCCCCGAACGAGGGCCGCTTCGCCCTCGGTCATGTCACTGGGCACGATGGCGTGGCCGTACACGTCGCGCCAGGTGGTGACCCGAGGCAGGGGCGAAATAGCCACCGGTTCGCGTGGATCATCGGTGTTGAGAACGTCAAAGTAGAACACGGTCTCGGGGGCCATGATGGTCGCGTAGCCACGGCGGGCGGCCTCGACCCCCTTCGCCTCGCTACGCCACGCCACGATGGTGGTGCCTTCGGGCACTTCGGCGTCGAGCACCTCATCCCAGGCCAGCACTTCGTGACCGGCCCGCTGGAGAGCGGCGGCCAAACGAGTGGTGAAGAGTCCTTGCAGTTCGTGGGTCTCGCGAAAGCCGTGCTCACGCATAACGGCCTGGGCCGCGGGACTCTGGGACCACTCGGTACTCGGACACTCGTCCCCGCCAATGTGAACGGGGCTCCCCGGAAAATGAGACGCCACCGACAACACGACATCTTCGGCGAAAGACAGCGCCTCGTCGCTCACGTTAAGTACGTGCTCTGAAATGCCCCAGTGGTTCCATACGTCGAAGCGTTCACCCGTGTTACCGAGCTCGGGGTAGGCCGCGAGCACGGCCTGGGCGTGGCCGGGCAAGTCAATTTCGGGAACGATGGTGACGTGGCGCAGCGTCGCGTAGTTGCGGATGCGTGCCATGTCCTCAGCGGTGTAGTAGCCACCGTGCGGGACGCTGTCTTGCACGTTGTCATTCTCGTGTCCGACCGGCGAGCCGGCGCGAAAGGCACCGATGGTGGTCAGCAGCGGCCACGAGGGAACGTCGACCCGCCAGCCCTGGTCATCGTTGAGGTGGAGGTGCAGGTAGTTCAGACGGTGTTCGGCGATGAGGTCAATGTGCCGACAAACCGTCTCAACGTCAAAGAAGTGTCGGGCCACGTCGAGGTGGCTCCCGCGCCAGGCGTAGACCGGTTCATCAACGACGTCAACACCTTCGACGACCCACTCCTCGAGTCTGATCCCCGACGTCGAGAACAACGAGGGTGGCCCCAGCTGACGCAGCGCCGTTAGTGCGTAAAAGAGGCCCGTAGGCGTTGCGGCGGCAATTTCAATGCGCCCGTCGACGCGAAGCGAGAAGCCCTCGGGAGCCATGGTCTCACAGTGTTCAATCACCACGTCGGCGCCGTCCGCTTCCGGACTGAACGTGACGTCCCAGCCGATGGCTTGACGCAAGTCAGCCGCGAATACTTCTACTTCGGCCACAAACTGGAGTGGAGCTGACACCAGAATCGGTGAGGTTAGGGTGAGCGGTTCGTGAGCCTGCTCAACAAAACGGGCTTGGGGCAGCAGCGGGCTCACGACGGCTCCTTCACCGCAAAGCAGGCCGCCCGTTGCGTTGGGGACAACGACACCGGCGTTGGCGTCGTGGTGTGGCACTGGGGCATCGCCACGGGACAACGGGGGGCGAAGCGACAACCCGGACCGGGGTTGATCACCTTCGGTGGCTCACCGAGGTCGGCCACGTCAGTGTCGGCCGGCAGCGGCAGACGGGGATCGGGCGCGGTGGCCATCAAGAGCTTGGTGTAGGGGTGCTGGGGTGAGGCAATCACCTCGTGGGTCAGCCCCTCCTCCACGATGCGACCGGCGTAGAGCACAATCATCCGGTCGGCCACGTAGCGAGCCGACGCCAAGTCGTGGGTGATGTAGAGCAGTGACACACCTTCGCGGTCGCGGAGGTCGCGCATCACGTTGAGCAGTCCAATGCGAATAGAGACATCCAGCATTGAGACTGGTTCGTCGGCGAGAATCAACCGGGGCCGTGAAGCCAACGCCTGCGCAAAGCCAAGTCGCTGGCGCTGACCACCCGAGAGTTCGTGGGGGTAGCGCCGCAGTACCTCAGCCCCGGGCTGGAGACCAACCCGTTCGACCAGCGCGACCGCTTCGGTCTCGCGAGCGACCTTATCCAGATCACGACGGTGCAGGGTAAGTGAGCGCATCAAACTGTGGCCCACGCGTAAGACCGGGTTAATCGACCCGAACGGGTCTTGAAATACCATGGGCATCTGGCCGCGAACTTCCCGCGTCATCCGTTTGCCGAGCACTTTCCCCTCGAAGGTGATCGTGCCCGCGGTGGCCGGATACAGGCCGGCGAGGACGCGAGCAATCGTCGACTTCCCCGAACCGGACTCGCCGACCAGGGCAACAATCTCGCCCTCGTGGACCGAAAAACTCACGTCGTCCGTGGCGTAGAGCAGCCCCTTGGACCGGAAGCCACCGACGCGAAAGTGCTTCGAGAGGTGCTCAACGCGCAACACTTCATTGCTCACGCGAGCACCCCCTTGCGAACGAGGTGACAGCGCACGAGGTGACCACCGGTCTCTACGAGTTCAGGTCGCTCCGTCCGGCACTCCTCGGTGGCGTGCGCACATCGCGGCGCGAAGAGACACCCCACCGGCGGGTTCACCAAGTTTGGTGGATTACCGGGAATACCCGTCAGTTCACCGAGTTCTCCCACCAGCGAGGGGAAGGCGTCCATAAGTCCTCGGGCGTAGGGGTGGCGGGGGTGGTCAAACACCTCGCGCGTGACACCGAGTTCCATAATCTGTCCCGCGTACATGACGGCGAGACGGTCGGAGAAGTGTGACACGACACTCATGTCGTGCGTCACGAAGAGCACAGCGAAACCCAGCTGGCGGCGAAGGTCTTCGACTTGGCGCATCAACGAACGCTGGGCGACCACGTCGAGTGCCGAAGTGGGCTCGTCCATAATGATGAGCTTGGGCTCGAGCAACAGCGCCATGGCGATCATGGCGCGCTGGCGCATGCCACCGGAGAGCTGAAAGGGATAGCTCGAGAGATGGGTCGGGTCAATGGAGACCATGTGCAGCACTTCGGCCGAGCGCTCGGCGATTTTGCGATCGTCCCAATCGGTGTGGGCCCGACACGTGTCGGCCAACTGAGCGCCAATCGACAACGTGGGATTGAGCGCATTCATCGCGCTTTGCATCACGACGGAAATGTCACGCCACCGAATCTGTCGAAGGGACTCGGCATCCAGTGTCGAGAGGTCTTGCCCCTCAAAGAGCACGGAGCCCCCAACGGTTGAGGCGGGGTACGCGAGGAGCTGCGCAATTGAAAAGAGCATGGTCGACTTGCCGCAACCCGACTCCCCCACCACGGCAAGGAACTCGCCGGGATACAGGTCGAAGGACACGCCGCTCACCGCTTGCGCCGGTCCCGAAGTTGTTTCGTATTCGACTCGCAAGTCGCGAACGGAGAGGATGGGCTCGGTCACGCCATTACCTTTCTCGCGCGGCGGCGACGCCGGCCACCGACCGGTCGAAGGGCGGGGTTCGCAATTTCGTCGAAGGCGTAGTTCAGTAGCGCGAGCGCACTACCCAGCAAGGCAATAGCGATGCCCGGGGCCAGCGCCCATAGCGGAAGTCCCGTGGCTAGCGCTTCATTGTTCTGGGCCCAGTACAGCATCGTGCCCCAGGACTGGGTATTGATGTTGCCCAGTCCGACGAACTGCAGACCGGAAGCGGCCAGGACGGCGTAGAGGGCGGCGCCGAGGAAGTTCGCCACAATGAGCGACGTCATCGGAGGAATGAGCTCAACGGCGATGACGTACCACGCCGACTCGCCACGAGCCCGAGCTGCGAGCAGGTAGTCACGATTTCGTAAGGACAGGGCCTGCACGCGCAGTTGGCGAGCACCGTAGGACCACCCGGTGATGACGAGCACGAACACCATGAGCCAGAAGCTGGCGCTCTTTAGGTACGCGGTGATGACAATGATGAGCGGGAAGGTCGGGATCACCAGGACGACGTCGGTAAAGAGCGAGAGGGCGTCGTCGGCGACGCCGCCGATGTAGGCCGCCGAGATGCCGATGATGACTGAGAGCACGGTGCACAAGAACCCGACGACCAGGGCGATCATCACCGATTGTCGGGTGCCGGCGATGAGCTGGGAGAACACGTCTTGGCCGAATGACGTGGTGCCGAGTGGGTGGGCCCACGAAAGGCCCGTGCCGGGCAAATAGACCTCCGCGGCGGGGTTGTCCGGCGTGAACCACGACGGGAAGAGTGCGATAACGAGGAGAACGAACAAGATGATGGAGCCGGCCAGGGCCTTCTTGTCGCGACGGATGAACCGCCAGGAGGCGCCGAGGGCGTGGCGAAGTGCGCGTAGGTATTTCATCGACCATTCCTCGTTCGCGGGTCGAGCAGGGCGGTCGCGATATCAGCCACAAAAATTGCCAAGAGCACTGCGACGGTAATGAAGAGCAGTAGTGCCTGCATCAAGGGGTAGTCCTCCGTCTGCACGGCCTGCAGGAGCATGAAACCAACACCTGGATAGTTGTAGACGTACTCGACCAAAATTGCGCCCGAGATAACGAAGCCCAGCGACATGGCGAAGCCGGTCAGATTCGGCAACAGGGCGTTTCTTCCGGCGTACTGCCAGAGAATGCGGCGGTTGCGCAGCCCCTTGGCGCGGGCCATTTTGACGTAGTCCTCGGCCACCACGGTGATCATGTTGTTGCGCATCGTCAAGATCCAGCCACCAATAGAGGTGATCAAAATGGTGAACGCCGGCAAGACACCGTGCCACAGGACGTTCTTGACGAACCACCAACTCCAGGTTGGCACGGAGGTGACGTCGTAGGCCCCGAGCAGCGGGAACCAGTGAAGCGTCAAAGCGAAGAGCCAGATGGAGAGGAGACCCACCCAGAAATAGGGGAAGGCCGAAATGATCACGAACACCGGGGGCAAGACATTGTCGAGCACTCCCCCACGCCGCCACGCGGCGAGACCACCGAGGACCGTGCCCAGTGAGAAACCAATGATGGTCGCGATGCCGACGAGTCCGAGCGACCAGGGCAGTCCCTTCGCGATCACCGTGGTGACCGGCACCAACGAGTTCGACGTCGAGAGCCCGAAATTTCCGTGCAACGTGTTGTTGAGATAGTCGCCGTAGGCCGACAGCAGCGACTGTTTCGTATTCACGCCGAAGGCCACTTCGAGCGCGTGCATGGCACTCGGATTTACGTGGCCACGGAACTGGGCCATCATGGCCTCGGCGGCATTGCCGGGCATGAGTCGGGGGATGAAGAAGTTGACGGTGACGGCCACCCACAACGTGGTTAGGAGAAAACCCACCCGTCGAACTAAATACTTCATCCCCCAGACTCTGCCTTTACTTACTTGTAGGAATTACGACGCGTTCGCTACTACGCCTTGGGCGTCAGCTTGTCGAGCACGTAGCCCCAGTCCGGCTCGTTGTAGAGACCAGGCTGTGCGTACGGGTTCGAGGCCGTCGGGAAGTTGTTGAACTCCGTCGGGTTGTACTGGTACCAGTCAACTTCTTCCAGCACCGGAATAATCGGAGCCTGCTGGACCATGACGCTCTGGAGCTGGTTGATGATCGAGTGCTGCGTCGCCGTGCTGGTCGTCGCACCGTACTCGTTAATCAACTTGTCCACGGCCGGGCTCGAGAAGCGCTCCCAGTTCGACGCGGCAGCCGTACCGATGGCGGCCGAGTTCTTCGAGTACAGGGCCTGGCGCAGCTCGTAGTACGGAGCCGGACCGCCGGTTTCGGCGTTGTAGGCCAGCTGGTACTTACCCGCGTAGAGGTTGGAGTAGAACGTCGTCGACGCCTCGGGAGTCAAGGTGATCTTGAAACCAGCCGCGTTGAGCTGCTGGGCCACGACCTGCATTGAGGCCACCCAGTCGGAGTAACCACCGTTGGTCGTCAGGGTGAAGGCCAGCTCCTTGCCGTTCTTCGCCCACACGCCCTTGCCGTCCTTCTTGTAGCCGGCGGCCGTCAACAGACTGGCAACCTTCGACGGGTTGTAGCTGGTGCCCAGTGCGCTCGTCGCGGCGCTCGAGGACCAGGCCTTGAACGTCGGGGCCACGATGCCGGTCTGGCTCGCGGGCGGCTCGTAGCCGTACTCACCAATCTTCGAGATCAGCGGACGGTTGATGGCGTAGCTAATGGCCTGACGGACCGCGGCCACGTTAAGACCAGGCACCGTCAGGTTCGGGAACAGGTCCACGTTGGCCACCGGTGGGAACCAGTAGCTGTTTCCCGCCTTCTTGGCGACGTAGTACGAGTTGATGTTGGGAATGAACTGCGAGCCCCACTGCGACTGACCGGTTGCCAGGTACTCGTTGCAGGTGTTGTTCGACAAGAAGGCCGGCATGTTGACGACGGCCACCTTGGCGTCACCCTTCTGCCAGTAGTTCGGGTTCGAGGTCCACTTGATGTTGTTCGGGGTGCACAGCGACATGACGTAGCCACCCGAGCCGATGGGCTTGGCGTCCGTGTAGGTCACCGGGTTGGCAATATTGCTCCAAATGTGCTCAGGCACGATTGGCGTTTGACCGGCCACGTAGAAGAAGTACGGCACCGCCGACGTCTTGAAGTTAACCGTCACCGTGTTGCCGCTCGCGCTCACGCTCGACAGCACCGACCAGAGTGCGTTCACGTCGAGTGCCGGCTTCGACTTCAACAAGTTGAAGGTGTAGGCGACGTCGGCCGCGGTGAGCGGCGTGCCGTCAGACCACTTAACGCCGGAGCGAATCGTGAACGTAATCGTCTTGTTTCCGTTGCTCCAGGCGTAGTTCGACGCCAACCATGGCGTGACCTTGCCGTTCTGGAGCGCATTGACGAAGTCGAGCGTCTCGTAGGTCAGGCCCACCGAATACGGCGAGTCGGACGGGTTAAATGGGTTGAACGCGCACGGCCACAGCATGCCCTGCTCGTTCGCCAGGTTCAGTGCGGGTTGTGGCGCCGCGTTGGCGATCGAGCTTGCACCAATGACGCCGGTCGTAACCGCTGCGCAGGTACTCGCCACGAAGGCCAGTGCGGTGGCAAGTTTGCCAACCCTAAAATTCTTCCTCACAACAAACTCCTCCCCAAGGGGCTCCTCGCCCCCAGTGTTTGTGGTTATAGCCATCCTTGATGCCGAAGGAACCAACCGGACGTCAAGGTCATTCTTTCACTACCTGCAGACATTATGTGAATTTTTAACACCCATCAACTCAATAATGAGAATATTTCACACTTTGGACATGTTTTAGGCCGAAAGCGTGATTTTCTTCAATCGAGGGGACGAGTCAATGGGGCGCTCGTGGCGCTCGCCGAGTCGAAGAGCCAGCACCTGGCCGACAATGACCTGAGCCAAACCTGTCACCCAGTTCGCCGTCACTTCGGGCAGAACGATTTCGGCGTCGGCCCCGAGTGGCGACCGATCCGGCCCTCGAAGGACCACGCACTGCATCCCTGCATCTCGACTCCCCTGGAGCGCGGCCCGCGCAACGTCGTCCGTCATTTCAGCGGTGACGACCAACAGCAGCGCACAGCCGTCTCCATCGGCCCCAATGGGGCCGTGCAGATAGTCGGCTACCGCGTACGACTCTGCTCGAAGGCCGGACACCTCGCGAATCTTGAGAGCAATCTCGTCAGCCGTCGCAAAGCCCACGCCCCGACCGACGATCGTGAGGCCTCCCGGCGCGTCGATAGTCGAGACTGCGAGATTGGCCTCGAGGGCCCACGTCGCGACACGATCGACCACCTCGGGAAGTTCATCGAGGCCTTCGAGTCGACCACCACTCAACGCCTCAACGAGCTGGGCCAAGGCCTGCCACGTGGCCGAGAACGTCTTGGTGGAGGCAATCGCCTGCTCCGGGCCGGTCGCGAGGGACAACACGTGAGTGCTCGCAGCCGCGAGGGGTGATGACTCGTCGTTGGTAACAGCAATCGTGACCCGACCCTGGAGTTGCGCCTGCGTCGCCACGTCGGCGATGCCGGGCGAGCGACCCGACTGTGAGATGGCCACGACGGTGGCTCCGCTGAGGTCGACGTCAACGCCCTCTTCGTAGAGCGATGGCGTCGCTAGAGCCACAATCCGACCCAGTCGCTGTCCCACGAGGTACTGGAAAAACACGGCCGCGTTGTCTGATGAGCCCCGTGCCGCCACCACGAAGTGGGTGTAGGGCAGCAGTTCGGCCACGGCGGCTTCGGCCTGCGCACGTCCCTGCTCGGCACGAGCACGGAGCAGCGCCCCTTGGGATCGGATCTCGGCTTCAAAGTGCGTGGTCATCGCAGGCTCCCTTTCGGACGTCTCGGTCGTAGCGTATCGTTTGCCATTTTCATTGACCGCTTCCTCGCCACCGTTCGTAGAGCTTGGCGGCGGCGCGAAGGGTCCCTTCGTTGCCGTGGAGGATTACAGGAATACCGAGGGCTGCGAAGTCTTCTCGACGCCAGTGGCGAGCGTTCCCACCCCCGACGTGCATGCTCGTCGCAGAAAACTCCTCGACGAACTGCGCCGTCGCGATCAAGAACCGTTCTCGCCACGTTGGCTCATCCCGGAAGCGCGCCGGTTCGCCGAAGACTTCGTCGTAGGTACCGAGGCCTTGGAAGTCCTCAGCCCCGATGTCGCGAATCTTCTCGACTTCACCATCGACCACCAGGGCAATGCCAAGACCAGTGCCGAGCGTGAACACCAACTCTCGCCCCTGCCCCTCGCACAGTCCGTACGCCGCCAACGTGGCGTCATTAACGACTCGCACGGGCACCGTGCAGCGGGACTGGAGCGCTGCCTCTAAGGAGAACCCCTCCCACGCCGAGTGAATTACGGGGTCAATCGGCGACGAGATTCCCGCTCGCCGAGAGAGATTGCCGGGCTCGAGAACCACGCCACCGCTCATGTCCCCGGGGAACCCCACTGCGACGAAGACGCAGTCACTGGTCGCAATCCACGCCGCGATGGTCGACAGCAGTCGCTCTGGAGTGCAGGGGTAGGGCGTCTCGACACGCTCCACCTCCCCCACAATGTCGCCGAGGGTGTCGACGTGGGCGTACTTAATACCGGACGCGCCAATGTCGATTGCGCCGAGGTGCTCCTGGGGCCTGGTCATCAGAGGCGAAGTGTAGCGAGGCCGGAGGGCGTTTCGGTAACTCCCAGTAGTTTTATGGGTGTTATGAAGCCAGTTTCCCTCGAGGTCGACGCCACGATTCACCGCGACGACTCTTGGCGCTTCGCACTCCTTTGGCTACTTTTGTCTCTCGCGGTGATCTTGCGCGTTGAGCACATTGTTAACGTCTTGGCCCCACTTGACGGCAACTTTGATGACCTTCGTGGACGGGTGAGCAACCTCGCCCAGCTCCACCGAACGGGCAATATCTATTTCCCGTCGGGCTACGAAGCATTCACGTACCCTCCAGCCGCCATTGCCTTCTTCGCCCCCTTGACACTTATCTCGAGTGCCGCACTCCCGCTCGTCTGGACGCTTCTGTGTGTTGCTACGTTGCTCGCCACCTACGAGGTCGCACTCACTGCGCTCACGGCATTGCGCTCGCACGATCGTTGGACGGTAGCGCTCATTGCCACGTGGCTAACGATCACCTACGACGCCAGCGTTATTCGAGGTCTGACGTGGGGTCAGTTAGCGCTGCTTATTGATCTAGTCATCATCATCGATGTCGTCCGGGCGGGCAGGCGATTCGAGGGTGTCGGCATTGGACTGGCCACCGCGATCAAGCTCTACCCCGCCTTGTTCATTGTTCTCTACGTATGGCGACGACAGTGGCGCGCCGCGCTGAACGCGAGTGCGACCGCGGTGTTCACGGCGCTGGCCGCCACGTTGTTGTGGCCAGGCAGCGCACTCTATTTCTTCCGTCACGAACTGCTCGGCGGTCAAGAATTTGCCCACTTCACGGCGAATGTCCCGTCCGAAGTCAACGACAGCATCATTGCCGTTGGCGAACGTTGGCCGTTCGCCGTTCACGCACTTCCGACCGTTTTAACGGCGGTCGTGCTGCTCGCCGTTTTACTTCTAGGCTCCATTGCGGCTCAACGATGCTGGCAAATGGGCGCCCCACTTACCGCTATGGGACTCACCCTCACCACCGCGGTTGCGGCGCTGCCGCTGAGCCGCGACCACTACTTTTCTTTCGCGCCATTACTCATCGCCAGTGTCATTGAACTGGGCTGGCGTTCCCCCACGACGCGGGCGGCCCTAACGCTTGTCGGCGTGAGTCTGGTGCCGTGGTTTTTATATCGCCACGTCGACCTCAGCCCGCAGCACGGCGTGTTGGTGCCATTTATTGCGCGCTCAGCCATCGGTGTGTGCGCCGTAGCGCTGCTTGCCGTAGCCGCTCGAACCACGCGTCCAGTATCGGACGGGATTACCCCGCCCGACACCGTCAACGTTCCTTAGAGGTTCTGTTCGAACTCGGCCAAGACCGCGTGGCGGTCTTCCTTGGTCGGCATCTCGAAGTACGACGACTTGCCCACGAACCAGAAGTAGAACATCGGAATGAGGCCCAGCGCCATTGAGCCGAGGCCAACAATCAGGGTCGTGTTGTTAAGTCCGGGAATCACCTTGAAGAAGATGAAGCCCATGAAGATCGCGCCAACGAGTGGCCAGAGGCCGATCAGCAAGAAGTTGGACACCGACTTGAACAGCTGGCGGCGGTACAAAATAACGACGGCGAGTCCAGCCATGCAGTAGTAGAAGCAGATCTGCAGACCAATGGCGTTGTAGCCGTCACTGAGGATGTTGGCCACCGAACCGATGTACTGTGAGCCGACGAAGAGCGACAGCGAGATCACGGTGACGACCACCGTGGCCACGATGGGCGACTTGCGCTGCTGGTGGACCGTGCCGAGCGCCTTTGGCAGCGTGTGGTCGCGGCCCATCGAGAACAAGGTACGCGTGACCTGAATCAACGTGGTCTCCAACGTGGCGACCGTCGAGAGCAGCACGCCAACGACAATTAGCTTGCCGCCCCAGCCGTGCCAGACGGCCTGGCCCAAAATGGCCAAGATGTCAGCGGCGTTGTTGCTGTTCTGCAACTGCGCCGGCGTCAAGACGAGGTTTGATGCAACGGTGAAGAGTTCGAAGAGGCCGAAAACGACCAGCGTGCCGAGAACACCACCGGTGCCCGAGGTCGACTTGGCCGACTTGGTTTCTTCGTTCAGGTTGGCCGTAACGTCCCAGCCCCAGAAGTAGAAGGCGGCCAAGAGGGCACCCGAGACGAAACCGCTAAAACCACCCGAGGAGTGGAAGATTGACGGGTAGAACCAGTGCCACGAGAACGAGGTCACGTGGTGGGCATTGAAAATAGCGAGCAAGGCGAACAGAATCAGCAGCGCAATTTCGATGCACGACATGATGATCTGCACCGTCACGGTCACGGTGACACCGGCCGCAACGGCCCCCACCATCAACAAGAAGAAGAGAGCACCGAAGATGGTGATGAGCGCCTTATTCGAGGCCAAGCCGTTAGAGAACAGACTCAATACGCTCGAACCAGCCGGGAACGTGGCGATAACCATGAAAATCAGCGCCGAAACAACGAGAGCCCAGCCGGAAAGGTACCCGAGAATCGGGTGCATGGCACGTCGAACCCAGGAGTAGGTGGCGCCAGCCGACGACTCGTCCTTTGAGAGGTACTTGAAGGCAAAGACAATGCCGAACATGAAGAAACCGCAGTACAAGAGTGCGGCGGGGCCGCCGTAGGCCACGGCACCGAAGAGGGCGACAGTGGTGGCAGCGATGGAATACGCGGGCGCGGAGCCAGCAATTCCCATGATCATCGAGTCAAAAAGACCGAGAACTCCGGATCGAAGTTTGTGCTCTGACGAGCTTTCGACATGTTGAACGGCGTCAGACACGACAACCTCTTTCTGTTCGGTATCACCTTCAATGAAATATTTACGAAGAAGCGAAAATACCATAGACCGTTTTCACAGGTCGTCCCGCCATTTCCGAGCCGACCGAGGAGTAAATTTCATCTGAGACCTTCATCGGGAAGCGTCGCCGGAAAGTCAGCCTTGCCTCTCTACCCGTTTCACGATGCCACTGATCCGGCTGGAGCCTCCCCCGAGGAGCTCGATCGCCGTTGGCGCACCTTTCACCATGAGGTTCGCACGTGGTCTAATCGACCGCTCGCCCGCGTATTCGGACCACTCCTTGGCGATGACACCCGCCGTCGTCGTTGGGCGACGAGCCTCGAACGAGCCATCCGTCCTACCCCAGCTGGGCCAGTGACGGCGCCATCGCCACGACCCTTTATTCGCAACGTCGAACTCCTTCGCGCCCATCTCCCAAAAACCTTGAACGAAGCCCTCGAGGGACAAATTGCGGTACTCGCCCTTGACGAACGTGCAACCAATGCCCGGGCCCGCTTAAGCGAGCTCGCCAGCACCCGCGAGTGGGTCCTCGTCGTTGACGACAACTGCGCTAACCCCTGGGCGATTGCTTCTCTGCTGTGGGAGCACCGCGACCAGGCCGACGTGATTTACGCCGACGAAGAACGCGATGGTCAGCTCATCCTTAAGTCGGCGCACGTCGGACCCCACACGCTGCTGAGCGAAAACATCATCGGTCGACCCGTACTGCTCCGGTCTGGCCGGCTTCTCCAGCTCGACGACGGGACCCCGGACGCACAGAGCGCTACTGAATGGGATCTCTATCTCCGGTTGCTGGAAAACGGCGCCGTCTTTCGACACGTCCCCGCGGTGGTGGCGACTCGCAATCGAGTGGTCGCTGAAGGCGACGCACTCGCCGTCATCGGGCGGGCGTTTGAACGCCGGAACGGCGCAGCCTCCCTCACCTCGGGGCGACACAGTGAACACGTTCGCTGGCACGTTGCCCTCGATGAATGGCCCGCCGTCGAGATCTTGATTCCAACGCGTGACCGTGTGGATCTCCTGAAGCGCTGCATCGACAGTGTGGTCGCCAACTCTTCCTACCCGAACTACTCAATCACCATCCTCGACAACGACTCGGTTGAACCGACTACCGCGCAGTACTTCGAAATAAGTGGTCATCGGGTGATTCCCTGCCCCGGCCCCTTCAACTACGCCGCGATTATGAACCGTGGTGTCGCCAACACCCAGGCGCCGTTCGTGGTCACCCTCAACAACGACACCATTATCGAGACACCGGACTGGGTCGAGCGGCTCGTGGGCGTCGCTTCACTTGACGACGTCGGCCTCGTCGGCTGCCTGCAGATCGACCAACATGGGCACCACGATCACGATGGGATCGTCATTGCCCCCTACCCCCAGCACTTGAAGTACCTCGAAAACTGGTTCGCTGACGATTTCTACGTTGAAGCCCGTCGCAACGTCGCCGCCGTAACCGGTGCGGTGACGGCCATCCGTCGTGAGCGCTGGGAGAGCGTGGGCGGCATGGACGAAACGCTGGCCGTCGTCATGAACGACGTCGACCTCTGCCTGCGACTGCAGGAGGCCGGCCACTACGTGGTGTACGTACCGGACGTTCGGATCATCCACCACGCCAGCTCCAGTCGTGGTCGTCTCGATCCGATTGCCGACCGCAATCGCTTCGTTCGCCGGTGGGACATTTTCGGCGATTTTGTCGACCCCTACTTCCCCGAGCGACTGCGGCTCTTTGGCTCCACTATCGTCGCCGCCGAAATGGCAGACTAAGGCGCATGGGCCAACTCGACAAACAGGACATGACGCAACGTCTCTCGAAGGACGAGTCGGACCAGCGCATTGTGAAGGCCCAACGTCGCCTCGTCCAACTCCGGCTCTTCACCGCGGGACTGCTCGGTGGCGGCGACGGGGCACCCGGCCTCCTGGTCCTTTTCGAAGGTTTCGACGCGGCTGGAAAAGGAGGGGCGATTCGCCGCCTCACCAGTGGCCTCGACCCGCGCCACGTACGAGTGGTGCCGGTATCGGCCCCGACTCCCCTTGAACTCCGCCACCACTTTCTCTGGCGATTCCAGGACTCACTGCCTGGTCAGGGCGGCATGTCCGTCTACGACCGCTCCTGGTACGGACGCCTCCTCGTTGAACGCGTCGACAATCTGATTACGTCTGACGTCGTTCGTCGAAGCGCCGACGAAATTGTCGCGTTCGAAGACATGCTCGTCAACGACGGCATCACGCTGGTCAAGTTCTTCCTTCACATCTCTGACGAAGAACAGTTGCGCCGTTTCAATGACCGCGCCAGCAACCCCCTTAAGCAGTGGAAGCTAACGGCCGACGACTGGCATAACCGCAGTCGCCGCGACCTCTATCTCGCGGCTGCGAACGACATGTTCGACTGGACCGATCACGCCCACGCCCACTGGGACGTCGTTGCGGCCGAAAATAAGTACTTCGCCCGCGCCACGATTCTCGAAACCCTCATCGAACGCTGGGAACACGACTTAACCCGACGGGGCTTCACCCTGCCCGCACCCCGTGAGGGCAGCTACTTGGGCTGAGTCTTCGCCCCCTTCTCTAGACTGAAGGAAGCAAGGAGATCGTATGGCAACGAAGAAGGCAGAGAACAAGGCACCTCGTGCGAAAAAAGTGAAGATTGGTGTCGTCGACACCATGTTCGCTCGCTACGACATGGGCCAGGCGGCGTGTGACGAACTAGCCACCCTCCCCGGGCACGGCACGAAGTTCAAGGTCATCGCCCAGACGGTACCGGGTTTCAAGGACCTCGCCGTTGCCGCCAAGAACTTGATTGAGCGCGACGGCTGCTCGATCGTGGTCGCCCTGGGTATGCCCGGCTCGGCCCCCATTGACAAGCAGTGCGCGCACGAGGCGGCCCAGGGCATCATGATGGCCCAGTTGCTGACCTCTACGCCGATTCTCGAAGTCTTCGTTCACGAAGACGAGGCTGACGACCCTAAGGTTCTGGCCAGCGTCTTCGAAAACCGTTCCCGCGACCACGCGCGCAACGCCTACTGGATGCTCTTCGAGCCCGACCAGTTGCGCCGTCGCGCCGGCCAGGGCATTCGCCAGGGCTTCGGCCACGCCGGCCCCCTCCAGTTCGACTAACGATGACTGACGCCGTCATCGTCGCCGCCGGTCGCAGCGCGATTGGGCGAGCCTTCAAGGGCTCCTTGCGCGACGAACGGCCCGACGACTTACTGGCGAGCGTCATCACTGGGGTTCTCGCCCGCGCCCCGGGTCTCGACCCGGCACTGGTTGAAGACCTCATCGTGGGCTGCGGCTCGCCCGCCGGTGAAAGTGGTTTCAACGTCGCACGAGTGGCCGCCGCTTTGGCCGGCCTCCCCCACGTCCCGGGCGTGACCGTCAATCGTTACTGCGCGTCGTCGCTGCAGGCCATTCGAATGGCGACGCACGCCATTCGCGCCGGCGAAGGGGACGTCTTCATCGCGGCCGGCGTGGAAACGATCTCACGTTACGGACACGGTATGAGCGATAGCGACGAGGCGAAGAACCCGCGCTTTCAGGACCCGCGCTTGCGAACCCTCGGGCGCATGAGTGGTGAGGCGGGCCCATGGTCGGCCTCACTCGGTCTGCCCGACATTTACATCGACATGGGCCAGACCGCGGAAAACGTGGCCGAGCTCATGAGCGTTAGTCGCGCCGACATGGACGCCTTCGCCCAGCGCTCACAGGAGTTAGCCGTCGCCCACCAGAACAACGGTTTCTTCGAGCGCGAAATTGTTCCCGTCACGACGTCGGCCGGTGACGTTGTGGTTCGCGACGATGGCCCTCGCGCCTCGTCCACATTCGACGCACTCGCGGCGCTCGCCCCCGTCTTTCGCCCCAACGGAACGGTCACGGCCGGTAACGCCTGCCCCCTCAACGATGGTGCCGCCGCGCTGGTTCTGATGAGCGACACCAAGGCGGCCGAGTTGGGCATTACCCCACTAGCCCGCGTCGTCGCTACCGGCGTCAGTGCGCTGGATCCTGAAATTATGGGACTCGGCCCCATCGAGGCTTCGCGCCAAGCCCTGCGACGAGCCGGCCTCACGATGGACGACATTGACGCCGTGGAGATAAACGAGGCCTTCGCGGCCCAGGTGCTGCCATCGGCGCAGGCTCTCGGTGTGCCGCTGGAGAAACTCAACGTCCGCGGAGGCGCCATCGCTCTCGGCCACCCCTTCGGGATGACTGGTGCTCGCATCGCCACGACGCTGCTTAATTCGCTCACCACGAGCGGTGGCCGCTACGGCCTCGAAACAATGTGCGTGGGTGGCGGTCAGGGCATGGCCCTGATTATTGAACGACTCGGCTAGGCGCCAGCGGTCCAGCGACCCTCGCGCGCGAGAAGTGCAGCGACTTCCTCGTCCGACGCCGATCGAGCGTCACCGGGCACTAAGACGGCGATGTTTTCGCGAACGTCGTAGAGCTGCTTCGTTCGGGGGTTCACTAGGACATACTCGTCCTCAACATAGAACAGTGGTCCGCGATCGACCGGGTCGCAGAGGACACCTAAGAGCCACTCGTGCAGGCTCACGCTTCGACCTCGGCGATTAGGGCTCGAATGTCAGCCACATGGCGGGCGACGTCCTCGTCACTCGACGCTTCGACATTGAGTCGCAAGAGTGGTTCCGTGTTGGACGGACGAAGGTTAAACCACCAGTCCCCAAAGTCGGCGGTTAGTCCATCGAGCTCGTCAACGCTGGAGCCCATGGCGGCAACCCGTTCCGTAATGGCTGATACGGAGGCGCTCGGGCTCTTGACCACGGTGTTGATTTCCCCTGACGCAGCGAAGCGGCAGAACGGGGCGACGAGTTCCGAGAGCGGGACGTTGGCCTGCGAGAGAAGTTCGAGCACGACGAGGGCCGTGATGATGCCCGAGTCGGCGCGGAAGTTGTCGCGGTAGTAGTAGTGGCCGGAGTGTTCGCCACCGAAAATCGCGTTGGTCTCCGCCATGGTCGACTTGATGTAACTGTGACCGACGCGGGTGCGAACGCCCACGCCGCCGTGCTCAGCAATGACGGCCGGCACTGACTTCGAGCAGATCACGTTGTAGAGGATGGTGGCGCCGGGGTGCTTGTCGAGCAGCGACGCCGCCACCATGGCCGTGGTGGTCGAACCACTAATGGGCTGCGCCTTTTCGTCAATCAGGAAGACGCGGTCGGCGTCTCCGTCGAAAGCCAAGCCGATGTCGGCCCCGGCTTCGCGAACGCGACGCTGGAGGTCCACAATGTTCTCGGGGTTGAGCGGATCGGCCGGGTGATTGGGGAACGTACCGTCAAGTTCGGGATACATAATCTCGACCTCGAAGGGCAGGCCGGCAAAGATGGCGGGCGCCACGAAACCACCCATGCCGTTCGCCGTGTCCGCGATGATCTTCAGTGGTCGCAGGGTCGACACGTCAATGAAGGAACGCACGTGGGCGACCCACTCGCTGAGCAGCGATACTTCCTGCAGCGTGGCCAAATTGCCGCTGGCCGGATTAGCCAAGAAGACATGGGTCAGTTCTTCGATCTGGATGAGGCCGGACTCGGCCCCAATCGGCTTGGCACCGGCCAAGCACATTTTGATGCCGTTGTACTGCGCCGGGTTGTGCGAGGCCGTGAACATCGCGCCCGGGGCGTCGTAGTGGCCCGACGCGAAGTAGAGGAAGTCGGTCGACGCCAGGCCGAGGTCGAGCACGTCCACCCCAGCGGCGCGAACACCCTCGGCGAAGGCGGCCACGAGTGCCACTCCGGAGGGGCGCATGTCGCGCGCGATGACGACACGCGGGGCGTCAACGAAGGAGGCGAAGGCCGACCCAATAGCGCGAGCGAGGTCCTCGTTTAGCTGATCGGGGTACGTTCCGCGAACGTCGTAGGCCTTAAAGATAAGCGAGGTGTCCATGAATAGAGAGCCTAGCCCTGCCACTTCCGGCGCTTTTGGCGCTTGCGCCAGGCCCCGGCGCCAACAACGCCACCGACGACCACCGTCCCGTCGGTCAGGTAGCCGCCCCAGGTCTGCGCCGGTGTGGTCGTGTAAGTCAGCACGACGTGTTGGGACGTCGGCACGACGGCCATCAAGTTCGGACTAATCCGGTAGGGGCCGCTGCCCCCGCTGACGTGCCAACGCGGGAAGTAGGACATCTTCACTTCAACGGGGACACCCGTGCGCGAGACGTCAAAGGAGAGCGACTGGGTCCCGACCTTGATGTTGCTCACCGTGGTTGACGGTTCTCGCGAGGCGGGCGGGAGCGAGGTAGGACTCGAGCTGTGCGGCCACGACGCCGGGCCGGTCATGGCGAGGGGGCGACTCCAGCGCGACGACACCAGCCACCACGGCTCGTTGGCGTTCAGCCAGGCCTCGCGACTGGAAATACCCGAAACAACGGTAGGCGCGTAAGGCAAGGGCGTCACCATTGAGGAATTGGAAATCAGATAGATCTTCCATTGAACGCCCGGCGTCGGCCAGGCCTTCGTCTGCGCCACGAGCCGCAGCGCCGGGTCGGCGTTGGCCTGGGCAATCGCCGAGGGCGAGAAGGCGATGTAGTACTTCACGCCCAGCATCTGGAGGTGCTCGACACCGAGGCGGACATTCAGAACCCCGTAGGTGAGCCCGACCTGGGGATCGCTCGGTGCCGTGCTCAACTCGGCCTGGTCGAGGAAGTGATACGGCGTTGTCGCCGAGGACTCAAAGAAGAGTCCCTCCATGGAGTCCACGCAGTTATTCGTCCAGTAGGGCAACAGCATCAGGGCCATCGGCGTGCCGAAGCGC